>Ga0256404_1002281_pt1 | contig 42897 bp, 39 predicted proteins | sample RumenRJG_01DNA_FD_185990 | JGI IMG/M metagenome (GOLD analysis project Ga0256404, IMG submission 185990) | Bovine rumen microbial communities from Lethbridge, Alberta, Canada - RJG_01 | ecosystem: Host-associated > Mammals > Digestive system > Stomach > Rumen | place: Canada: Alberta | collected... | reverse complement strand
ATAAATTTGGCTGCGCCTCAGCAATGTTCAAGCAAGCTTGACATTGCATTCGGCTTGCGCAAATTTTATAATGCGCTTATTTCGGATTGCAAATCCTTATACTCAAATGCGGTCGGATTACAAATCCAACCGAACGGGGCTTATTTCGGATTGCAAATCCTTATACTCAAATGCGGTCGGATTACAAATCCAACCGAACGGGGGGAGCTGGGTCCCTTCGACGGGCGGGTTTAAACCCCACCCCCAACCCCCAGGGGAGGGGAGCTGGCTACTGATGGCAGCAACGCCGGGAGTGTATATATTGTGGAGCCGGCACCTGGTTGGTGCCGGCTCCACAATATATGCCATAATACTAGCTGGGTCAGACTTTCTCCCAGTCGGCGCGCTTGGGCTTGATGGTGTGGTTGAGCTCGCCGTTGGCGTCGGGAGCGTTGTAGTAGATCTTGATGATGGCCGTGTCGCGCAGATAGTCGATGGCCCCGACCTCCAGGTGGTCGATAGTGAGGCCTGTGCGCTGCTCGAGGTCGGCCTTGAGTTCGTCACGGCACTCAGGCTTGACGAGTGCCACGCGGTCATACTGGATGAGCTTGGTGGCCTGCTTGCTGCGCAGCAAGAAAGCCTCGCACAGTGCCACCGCCCCGACAATGATGATGTTTGGCACCATCATCTCGACAAACGAGATTTCGGTGCCCAGGGCGTTGATCACCGCCATGCAGATGATGCTGAACAGATAGGTCATCTCGCGCACGGGCATAGCGTCGGTGCGGTAACGCATGATGCTGAAGATGCCAAACAGGCCGATGCCGATGCCGATGCCGGTCTTGCCCTTGAGGTCCTCAAGGACAAAAATCATGAAGTAGACCAAGAAGTAGATGACAATGCCGATGAGCAGGAAGGTGAAGTAGAAGTCACGCCGCTTGCTGCGACCATAGTACAGAAAGTGCACCATGATCCACACCATCACGGTGCTGATCAGGAAATTGACGAGATTGATGTGTCCAAACTCTCCTGTGTGGAACAGTTGGCTCATAAGTGTCGGAAAATCGGTGTACATAATGTTAACGTTAGTTAGCGTGAATGATTTCGGCCGCCGTGGCGCTGGCCATGATGCGCTGGATGCTGCGCATGCGCTCCTTGAAGCGGTTCTGCTTGAGCGTGGGGTCGGTGAATGCCATGCCCATGCAGTATTTGCTGAATCCGTGGGGATGGATGCGCAGCTGCCTGAGCAGCTCGAGGATGGGCGACGGCTGCAGCCCGTCGCGCTTGAGCTCGATGATGGCCAAGCCTGTCATGTCCAGGTGCCGGCCGTTGACCCAGTTGTCAAACTCGAGAGCGGTGTCGATGGTGAGTCGCTCGGTGCGTGCGCGGTTGACCAGCGTGATGCGCCTGAAACGGTTCTCGACCATGGGCACAAGCGTGGTGTGGTCATATCGCAGGCGCTGCGCCAGGAAGTCGTGGATGTCGCCCTTGCCGCACTGCACCATGGCCGGCCACTGGTGCGTGTCGTGCTCGGCGAGTGTGACGCGCTTTTTGTGTGTGCGCTTATGGTTGTCCTTGGTCTTGACCTCAAGGAAGTGCAGGCCCGACGACACGTATGAGCGCACGCGCACCTTCTGGCGGTTGAGGTGCCCGTTCTGGTGGGCGACATACATGGCGCACTCGGGCGTGTCGAAGTAGAGCGTGTGATAGGGCGCGAGCCTGAGCCCGTCGGTCTGCTGGGCGCGATATTGGTCGCGTGCCAGCTCGAGCAGACGGCACAGCACCGGCACCGACGTGACAAACTTGGTGTCGGTGCGGTTCATCAGCTTGATGCCACTCATCTCGTCGAGGGTGATGGGCTGAAACTGCTGTATGATTTGCTCGAGCATTTGGAAAACGTTTATAAAGTAGTAAAGTAGTAAAGTAGTAGAGTAGTAGAGTAGTAGAGTAGTGGAGTAGTGGAGTAGTGGGGTAGAATGGTAGTTACCTCATATTCAGGCCGCAATGCTGGCAGACCGCGCTGGTTGTGGGTCGTAAAGACACAGTGTGCCACGATGCCCTCAGGCGAGAGTAACGGCCTTACTACAATACTACATTACTGCATTAGAAACTTAAGTTTATTATAAAATACGGCCGCCAGGTGAATTTATTGCCTTCCTGGCGACCTTTTCAGTGCAAAACTATGCCAGTTGCCCGTCAGGACTTGCCCAGCATGATGTTGACCACGGCATTGATGTCGCTCACCGTGACCGATTCGCCTCCGGTGACAAACTGACGTCCGTCGTAGGCGCTGCCGTCATCCTTTCCCAGCATGATGTTGATGAGGATGTTAGCGTCCTGCACGTCGATCACGCCATCGTTGTTGACATCACCAGTCAGATAGGTCTGGCCGCTGGTCGGCGTGTTGCTAAACTCCATATAGGCCATCGTCGCCAGGTTGACGGTCTGCGTGGTGCCGCCTGCCGTGACGGTGGCTTTGCCGCCATTGAAGGTCATGCGCAGTCCTGAGGTGCTGAACTGGGTGATTTGATTGCTGGCGGTGACAAAGTTCAGATAGTTGTATGTGTCGGCGCTGATGCTCATGACAGCGAGCAGCATTGCCGAGAACAGTGTCATTAACTTCTTCATAATATGCTTCGATTTAGTTGTCAATCAAGAAATTTGGAAAAGCAAAAGTATATATTCTGCATTAACTAACCAAATTTAATCAATAGACCAAACCCATTTTTCAGTCAATTGTAACACAATTGCAATCATCCCCAAATCTTCAGCAATCGCTCACTGGCCGGTAAACGAGATGATGACGCGCTTGGTTTTGGTCTCCCATGTCGTGTAGCCGTCGGCGACGGTCAGCCCCAGCGCGGCATCGATGGGCGAGCCGTTGGCGCTGTAGCAGTAGAGGTAGCCGCCGTTGACGGCCAACACGCCGTCGCCCTTGATGCCCTTGGGCGAAGCCAGCCCCTTGATGCCGGTGGTGACAACCTGGACGCTGCCGCCATTGAGCACGATGTCGCCGGTGTTGTTGATGCCCTTGCCGCCCTCGCCGGTGGCCTTGATGAGGATAGCGCCCGCGTTGACGACCAGCGGATAGTCGCACTTGATGCCGGCACAGCTGCTGGTGTCGGCCGGAGCAATGTCGGTGGCCGGCGTGATGGCGACGCCGCCGGTGGCCAGGATGGTGGTGCGTCCGCCGTTGACGGTCAGCGTCGAGTCGCACCTGATGCCCTTGTTGCCATCGCCGCTGACCTCGATATTGAGCACGCCGCCGTCGATGATGATGCCGTCATTGGCCTTGATGCCATGCCCCGTGGCACACTTGACATAGAGCTTGCTGCCGGGCCTGAAGCGGAAGTAGTCGTCGGTGACCAGGCCGTGGCGGGCGTTGGCGTTGATGGTGAGCGACCCCTTGCCGCTGACCAGCACCTGCCCCTCGCTGAAGAAGGTGCCCTTCATCTGCTCGCCATCGACATCGGTGTAGGCCGTGCCGTCGGTGAGCGTGTTCTCGGTGCCGTCGGCCAGCACCAGATAGAGCGACTTGCCCCCCTGGTTGTTGATGGCCGCGCCGGTGGGATTGGTCAGCGTCAAGCCGTTGAACGTGAGCTTGAACTTGTTCTCGCTGTAGACCTTGAACGAGCCGTTGTCACTCGTGCCGCTCAGCACATAGTGCACACGGTTGCTGGTCGAGCGGATGACCACATGGCCGCCGTCGACGCTCGAGCGCACCCGGCTGGTGTTGCCGCTCATGGTCACCTCGTCGCCATCATAGTGGATGTTGATGGTGTAGGCCCAGTCGGTGTTCTCCTCATAGTCGTTATATGACTCGAGGTTCTCGTCGGTGGGCACCACATCGGCAGCCTCGTCCAGGTCGGTAAAGTCGAGCGCGATGTCGATGGGTGTGATGACCTCCTCCTCGGGTTCGGTGCCACCGCCAGAGGCGTTGATAAGGTCGGTGAAGTCGGTGTCGTCGTTGACACAGGCTGTGGCCATGAGCGCCACGAGCAATATGGTCAGATATTTTTTCATGTCAGTCATTTGATTGCATTATGTAGTGGAGTAGTGAGGTAGCAGAGCCGTTAGCCCCGGCTGGCGACCATGCGGCACGCCCTCTCAGCTGGCCCCTCCCTAGCCTGGGAGAGAAGGGCATACCACATCAGTGTCTCGCCTCTAGAACTTGAACTTGTAGCTCAAGCCCAGGTGGTGCGAATTGCCCTCCTCGTCATCGTTGTAGACGCGCTGATAGCGATAGTAGATGCCGAAGGTGTGCTTTTTGAGCAACGAGTAGTCGGCGCCAGCGCTGTAGCGCACCTTGTCGAGCTGACGGTGGTTGAACACCTCGACGCTGGCCCAGGGGTCGACCTTGCAGTTGGGGATATCCCAGTCGACCTTGAACCGGCTGCGCAACACGTGCTGGTGCTTGCTGCGCACTTGCGTGTCCTCCCAGTAGCGGTTGTCGAAGTCATAGCGTGTGGTGGTGGTCTCGGGCCGGTAGGTGTAGCGATAGCGCTCGCGCAGCGAGAGCTCGACACGCCCGATCTTGTAGCTGCCTGTGACCGAGACAAACGCACGGTGGCGCAGCCCCCAGTAGCTGGGACGCCAGTTGTTGTAGTTGACGACCTCGTTGCCGTCGTCGTCGACGGTGGGGTCGTTATAGGTGATTTTCTCGGAGTTGTTCTCGATGAGCAGCTGGTAGCCGGCATCGAGTTTGAGCCACCTGAGCGGCTTGTAGGCCCCACTCAGACCCAGGCTGACGCGGTCGGCCGTGCGGAAGTCGTTGCGCGAGCGGAACTCGCCCTCAAACTCCATGCTGGCCTTCTTGTTGAACTTCTTCTCGACGGCGGCCCCCACAATCAGTCCGGTATCGTCGTCGGCGGCCCAAGCCGCCTGGGGCAGCGCGAGCAGGGCCAGCAAGGCTATTGTCTGGATATGTTTCATTGTCATCATCGGTTGGATGGGCTCTAGAGGCTCTAGATGCTCTAGAAACTCTAGATTGTCTAGATTATTAACGGAAAACTGTGATTTTTGTTGTCTGGCTTTCAGCGGTCAGGAGCTATTTGTCACCCAACAGGGTCATTCTTTCTTCTTGTCAAGGGCGATGCTGGCAAAGGCATAGATGCCCAGCACGATGATGAGCAACTGCTGCACACCCCACACCAGCCACGCGAATGCCGAGGCCTGCGCGTCGTATGGCGTGCTGGGCGGGAACGCCCCCACGCCATAGAGCGACAGCCCGAAGATGATGGCAAACTGCCACGGGCCGAGCCCGCCGTTGCTTGGCACAGCCATGCCGATGGAGCTGAGCACAAACAGCACCAGGATGGGCACCACGCCCAAGTCGGCGGTGAAGGTGAATGCCTTGGAGGCGATGTAGAGCTGCATGAAGTAGCAACCCCAGATGAGCACGGTGTAGAGCAGGAACATCCACTTGCCCTGCATGTGTGCGATGGCGGCGAACCCCTGCCACAGGTCGTGCAGGATGCCGCGCAGGCGGGCAATGACACGGTTTTGCGACGTGCTGCGATAGATCCACACCAGCACCGTGATGCCCAGCAGGCCGGCAGCCACCAGCAGCCACATCGTCCATGAGGCTGCCGCGCCGGCATCGTCGCCACGGGCGGCAAAAAACTTGACAAAGGCATCCTGCGCCAGGAAGAAGGTGACCACCGTCAGGACCAGCACGGTGACCGTGTCGCTCAGGCGGTCGCCCACCATCGAGCCCAGCACCGTGGCAAAGGGAGCCTTCTGTCGCCGGGCGATGTAGCCCGTGCGCCACACCTCGCCCAGACGAGGAAACACCAGGTTGACAAAATAGGTGCCAAAGATGCTGTTGACCAGCACCCACAGCGGCGCGTCGATGTCGATGGCCCGCAGCTGCAGCCGCCAGCGCAGGGCGCGGAAGATGTGGCTCAGCACGCTCACCACAATCACCGGCACAAACCACCAGTAGTTCACGTCTTGCCGCAAGCTGGTCTTGATGGCCTCCAGGTCGACGTTCTTGTAGAGGAACCATGCCAGGCCCACACTGATGGCGATGGGAATGCCATATTTGATGATTTTGGACAGGATATCTTTCATTGTCATCTCGTTTTGTGGCCGCAAAGGTAGCACATTTAATTAAGGTGGAGCTAGAAAAAAACCAAAAAAATTAAGTTTCGCCCTGCTGCGCCCTCACTGACTGGAGGGGGCAACCGGCGAAACTTGATAACTGACCGAACGGGAACGGCGGGCGGCCCTACTTGATGCCGCGCTTGACCATCTCCTGCACGACAAACGACGCGACATCGTCGGCGTAGGTGTTCATGCCGAACCCGGCATCGAAGCCCAGCTCCTTGGCCAGCTCGTGGGTGATGCGCGCACCGCCGCAGCAGCAGATCATCCGGTCGCGCAGCCCCTCGGCCTCCATCAGCTCGATGAAGTTGGTCAGGTTCTTGATGTGCACATCCTTCTGCGTGACGGTCTGCGAGATGATCAGGGCGTCGGCCTTGAGCTCAATGCCTCGTGCGATGAACTCCTCGTTGGGCACCTGCGATCCCAGGTTGTAGGCCTCGATCATTTCATAGCGCTCCAGCCCGTAGTGCCCGGCATAGCCCTTCATATTCATGATGGCGTCGATGCCCACGGTGTGGGCGTCGGTGCCTGTCGATGCTCCGACGATGACAATCTTGCGGCCGATGTTCTCCTTGATATACTCGTCGGTCTCATACATGTCCATCGTGTTTGACTCGACTTTGGGCACATAGATGGTCGAGTAGTCGACCGTGTGCGTGCAGCTGCCATAGCAGTTAAAGAAGGTGAACCCCGGGGTCAACTCCTTGTAGAACACCACACTGGGGTTCTCAAGCCCCATCTTGCGCAGCATCTGCTTGGCTGCCTCGACGGCCTCTGCCCCACAGGGCACAGGCAGGGTGAAGCTGAGCTGCACCTTTCCGTCGTTCATTGTGTCGCCATACGGCTTTATCTTGGTCAGGTCTAAGGTTTTGTCGTAGTCCTTAGCCTCCATGCTATATAGTCCTTCGCTCATTGTCTTCTATAATTGAATATTGAGAATTGAGAATTGCACTTGATTGTCCGAGACTGCGTCTCGGAATACGCAGACAAGCAGTTCGCTGTCAGCTGTTAGTTGTCATCGCTTGCCCTTCATCAGTTCGACAAACGGGTTGAGGTAGTTCTCGCCCTTCATGGTGACGCCCTCCAGGCCCTTGCCGCCGTTCTTGGGACGCTTGACATCGCCGAAGATGCCCTTCTCCAGTGCGGTGAACAGTCCCTCCTTGGTGATGTCCTCCAGCAGCTTGATGGTGTTGCCCAGCACCTCCTTGACGCGTGCCCGGCAGATGCCTCCCTCGACAAACTCCATCTCGTCGCCGATGCTCTTCATGTTGTTGAAGATATACTTGGCGTTCTCAATCGACAGGTAGCGGTCGCTCATGAACGGCGTGTGGATGGCCTCGGTGGGCATGCCCAGCAGCTGGATGCCCTGGTGCGTCCAGATGCCGATCATGTTGAACAGCGCGTCCTGGATGTGTCCGCGGAAGATGTTTCCGGTCATGAACTTGGTGGGCGGCATATATTTCAGCGTCGCCTTGGGGAATATCTCACGCGTCATCTGGGCCTGCGCCAGCTCCAGCAGGAAGCCGTTCTCCAGCATCGGGTCCATCTCGAAGGCGTGTCCCAGACCCATCTGCTCCTCGGGCAGGCCGGCCATGAGCGCCAGCTGCTCGTTGATCAGGTCAGAGGCAAGCACCGTGTGAGCGGCCTCGACGGCATCGGCGGTGGTGAGGTAGTTGTCCTCGCCGGTGTTGATGATCACTCCGGCAAAGCCGTTGATGATGCGGCTCATATACTGGTCGACCAGCGTGCGCTGCATGTTGATGTCGCGGAACAGAATGCCATAGAGTGCATCGTTGAGCATCACGTCCAACCCCTCGAAGGCACCCATGATGGCAATCTCGGGCATACACAGGCCCGAGCAGTAGTTGCACAGGCGGATGTAGCGGCCCTGCTCCTCGCCCACCTCGTCAAGCGCCTTGCGCATGATGCGGAAGTTCTCTTGCGTGGCAAACGTGCCGCCGAAGCCCTCGGTCGTGGCACCGTATGGCACATAGTCGAGCAGACTCTGCCCGGTGGTGCGGATCACGGCAATCACGTCGGCTCCCTGACGGGCACCGGCCTGCGCCTGCACCACGTCCTCATAGATGTTGCCCGTGGCGACGATGATGTAGAGATAGGGCTTGGGTCCCTCGCCGATGGTCTCAAGATAGTGCTCGCGGCGGGCGCGACGGGCGCGGATGCGAGCCATGCTCTCGTCGATGACGGGCTGCAGCGTCTGGGCAATCTGGCGCTGGTCGCGTGTCACCACCTCGGTGATGTCCAGCTCGCCGCGGGCCACCTGCTCGGCAATCTCCTGGGGCTTGAGCCCGGTGCGCAGCATCGCGTTGGCGATGAAGAACAGCGCGCCCTCGCTCAGCACCCCCTTGTCCTTGAGTGCCTCGACGATGACATTGGGCAACGGCACCTCGTTGTCGTCGATGCCATCGATGCCGATCAGGCGGCACAGCGTGCGCTCGACAGCCACCGTGGTGTACTGCTCGACAAACGTCTGCACGTCCTGGGCAATGCCCTTGGCCAGGCCACGGGCATATTCAACTTTCTGAAAATCTAATCCTAACTTGCTCTTTTGCATATCTTTATGTTGTTTGTAAATATTATCAGAAAGGCTAATTAACGCACCATGCACGGGGCATAATGCACACTATCGGGACGCACTCAGAGGGCACGTCCGGACAGTTGTGGAGCGATTGTGCCGCAAAATTACTACTTTTTCGCCGACTATGCAACTTTTTGCCCGAGAGTTTCGTGTGCCACGCGGCCTTGCGAGTGCACCTGTCAGGCACGGCACCACTCGCTTTTTGGTCGCAGATTTGGCAAGTAGCAAAAAAAGGAGTAACTTTGCGGTGCTTGTGCCGCCGTGGCACTTGCAGTCTTTTAACATCTGACCGAATGAACAATTCCGACCTTGAGCCACAGCGGCGCGCCATCGATGTCGAGCAGCGCGCCACTCGCGGACGTGACAATTTCCTGACCGGACTGAACTGTGCCCAGAGCGTGGTGGCGGCGTTTGCCGACCTGCTGCCCGACGCCGACCTTGACACAGCCATGCGCATGGCTGCCTCGTTTGGCGGAGGCATGGGGCGCTTGCGACTGACGTGCGGAGCCGTGTCGGGCCTGGCAATGCTGGCCGGCCTGGAGTGCGGAGCCGCCACGGGCGACCTTGACGCACGCGCTCGCAACTATGCGCTGGTGCAGCAGCTGGCGGCCGAGTTCAAGGCCGAGAACGACTCGCTGCTGTGTGCCGAGCTGCTGGGGCTGCGCAGTGGCCAGATCGACCCGCCACGCCCCAGCGAGCGCACCACCGACTACTACCGGTCACGCCCCTGCCCGGTGCTCATCGCCTCGGCCTGCCGCATCTATGCCCGACACCTGCAGTCGCTGCAACAGACCGACGGCTAAATCTACCCAAAAACGGCAAGATTCAGCCAAAAATTCTCACATTTTCGGCTAAATCTCATGTTTTTTGGCAGATTCAGCCAGGTTTCTGAACATTTCTGGCTGAATCCTGCCAAAAACAGCAAGATTCAGCCAGAAGCATCGCTCAAGCAAGGGGGCAGGTCGGCGCAAATCATCCTAGACGTCAAGGGCGGGCAGTGTCGACAGTGCCGCGGCATGAAAGCGGTAGTGTCCGTCGGCCGGACGCACCACACAGCGTGCCACTGACAGTCTGGGCACACTGCCGTCGACAGCGCCACAGAGCACCAGGTGGTCGCCATGGTCGATCGCCGCTGGGCGGCAAGCCCCGCCGCGCGTCCAGGGGTTGAGCTGCAGCCCCACCAGCGCGCCGCCGGGCCGGAGAAACGTGGTGACACCGCAGTACCATCCCTGCAACCGCCACTCGACAGGCCGCACACACCGCGCGGGCACCGTGGCGGTGACCATGCCACGCTCGTCGGCCGTCAGCGTGACCTCGGCCGCCACATCCTCGACGGGCAGCCACTCGACCGGGGCCGTCATCAGCAACTGGGCATACCACTGCTCGAGCCTCAGCGCCAGCCAGGCATCGAGGTCGATGCCGTCGTCACGCTCGACTGTGCAGTCGCGCCTGACGGGCACAAGGTGAGTCATCGTCTTATAGAGGTCGAGCATCTGCTGCGCGCTCAAATCCTTCATCTGATTGTCGTTTTCCATGCTAGTCTATAGATTAAAGTGATCGTGCGTGCAAAGGTAGCCCCAGCCCCGCGCATCGCGCCACCCCAATGTGCAGCAACAACAAAGGTCTCGACTAATCCATAGTCAAGACCCCCAATACTAATAATTACTAATACTTGAAAACTATACTTACATACTAAGCCTTATGCCCACTAGTGGCACAGTTGCCCAGCTTGCATCCGCTACGCCGTTTCACAACGACCTCACGGCGAGTGCAAAGTAACTACATTTTTTGCTTACGGCAAAATATTTACCTCCTAAAAAATGCTAAATTCAAAATTTGGCCAACTTTTTGGCGCTTTGGAATACCTTTTTTGGAGCAAAGACCTAAAATATTTCGCCATCTGCACGAAATTGCTTACTTTTGCAGTGTTTTTGCAACAACTTGTGTCGTGACACTGAAACTCCCACTGCGCAACATCTATGACAAGCGTCGCATCTGGAAGATGGGACTGATGATTGTGTCGGTCATCCTGGTGGCCGGATTCATCTTTATGTCGAGCCGCATCGTGCGAGACCTGGCCGAGCAGGAGCGAGACCGCATGCAAATCTGGGCCAACGCCACCAAGGAGCTCGCCACCATGGGCAACGACGACTCGGGAGGCGCAGCGGCGCAGACCGATGTCGACTTCTTGCTGAGCATCATCGAGGGGAACCACAACATCCCGGTCCTGCTGGTCGACGACCAGGGCGAAATCATGCTGCACCGCAACTTCCACCTGCCCGAGCCCATCGACTCGCTGGCACCCTACGCCATCAGCGACGCCAACATGGTCTATCTGAAGAAGAAGCTAGCGCGACTGCAGAACTCAAGCAACAAGATTGAAATCAAGATCGACGACCACACCACACAGCACCTCTACTATGAGGACTCGACCACACTGCGGCGGCTGGCATGGTTCCCCTACATCCAGCTGGCTGTGATGCTCATCTTTCTGGCCGTGGCCTACCTGGCACTGATCAGCGTCAAGAAGGCCGAGCAGAACCGTGTGTGGGTGGGACTGTCGAAGGAAACGGCACACCAGCTGGGAACACCCATCTCGTCGCTCATGGCATGGACACAGATGCTCGATGCCATGGGCACCGACAAGAGCATCGTCGCCGACATGGACAAGGACGTGCACCGACTCAGCGTCATCGCCGACCGCTTCAGCAAGATTGGCTCGATGCCCGACAAGGAACTGACGTTTATCAACGAGGCCGTCGAGCAGAGCCTGGCCTATATGCGCACACGCATCCCCAAACGGGTCACACTGACCATCCACATCGATGACGCACAGAACTGCGGCATCATGCTGTGCCAGTCGCTGTTTGAGTGGGTGATGGAAAACCTGACCAAGAACGCCGTCGACGCCATGGACGGCGAGGGAAGCCTAGACATCACCGTCACAAGCACACCCGACCAGGCACTGATTCTGGTCAAAGACACCGGCAAGGGCATCGCACGCAAGAACTTCAAGAATGTGTTCAACCCGGGCTTCACCACCAAAAAGCGAGGATGGGGACTGGGACTGACACTGGTCAAACGCATCATCGAGGAGTATCACGATGGACGCATCTACATCAAGGAGAGCGAGCTGGGGCGCGGCACAACCTTTGCCATCGAGCTGCCCACAGTCAAAAGCAATGAATAGTAAATAATGTATAATGGAGGACGGATGCGCAGGGGCGCGGCAGGCCAATGCGACTCTACTCCCCCACCCCCTCAACAACACAACGATAAAGAGCCATGGACGACTTGACGGCTAGACTGACGATGCTGGGCACTGGCAACGCCATGTGCACACGATGCTACAACACCTGCTTCTGGCTGCGCACACCTGCCGGAGGCATGATGGTGGACGCCGGAGGTGGCAATGGCATCTTCCGCCAGCTGCACCGGGCAGGCATCGCCATCGAGCAGGTGCACCACCTGTTTGTCACCCACTGCCACACCGACCACATCATTGGGGTCATCTGGATGATACGCAAGATTTCGCCCATGATGCACAAGGGCAAATTTGAGGGGACACTCACCATCTATGGGCACAACGAGGTTGTGCAAGCCCTGCGCACGATGTGCGCCCTGATGATGCCACGCAAAATCTACAGCGCACTCGACGACACCATCATCCTGCACCAGCTAGAGCATGGCGAGCAGCTGCAAGTCGACGACATGCAGGTCACGGCGTTTGACATCGGCTCAACCAAGACTAAACAATTCGGATTCAGCGCGCTGCTGCCCGACGGACAGCGGCTCACCTGCCTGGGCGACGAGCCCTACAGCGAGCAGAGCGAGCCCTGGGCTCGCGGTGCCGACTGGTTGCTGTGCGAGGCGTTCTGCCTCTACAAGGACCGCGCGCAGTTCAACCCCTACGAGAAACATCACTCGACGGCGCTCGATGCCGGACGACTGGCCGGGCAACTGGAGGTGAAACACCTGGTGCTCTATCACACCGAGGACACCCACCTGACCACACGCCGCCCGACCTACACTGCCGAAGCAGCACAACACTTCACCGGACCCATCCATGTGCCCGATGACATTGAGACCGTCACCCTAACTAAACTATAAAGACATGAATTTCACTCCACTGGTCAAGGGATTCATGCGCAACCGGCTGCACGAGCAGGTGAGGTTTATCGACCACGCCGATGCCGTGCAGCAAGGCGAGCTGGTCAAGCTGGTCGAGACAGCCGCACTGACACAACTGGGGCGCAAGTATGACTTCTCGACCGTTCGCACCTATCGCGACTTTGCCTCGCGCGTGCCGCTGCACCGCTATGAAGACCTGCGCGCGATGATCATGCGCATGGTCGATGGCGAGGCGGGCGTGCTGTGGCCAGGCCGAACGCTCAACTTCGCCCAGTCGTCGGGCACAAGCGACGGACGCAGCAAGTATATCCCCATCACGCGCGAGGCGCTGCGCCGCAACCACTACCAGGGCGCGACCGATGTCGTGGCGCACTATCTGAACCTGAATCCTGCCAGCCGCCTGTTTGCCGGCAAGGCTTTCATCCTGGGCGGTTCGTTTGCCAACGAGCTGCGACTCAAGCCTGGTGTGCGTGTGGGCGACCTGAGCGCCACGCTGATCGACAACATCAACCCCCTGGCCAACCTGCTGCGGGTGCCGTCAAAGCAGATTGCACTGATGCCCGACTGGCACGAAAAGCTGCCTGCACTGGTCGAGGCCAGCATCGGCGAGAACATCACCAACCTCAGTGGCGTGCCATCGTGGTTCCTGACGGTGCTAAAACGTGTGCTCGAGCGCACGGGCAAGTCGTGCATCCATCAGGTGTGGCCCGAACTGGAGGTGTTCTTCCATGGCGGCATTGCCTTTGCCCCCTATCGCGCACAGTATGAGGCCATCTGCGACATGAGCCGAATGCACTTCCTGGACACCTACAACGCCAGCGAGGGATTCTTTGCCGTGCAGACCGATTGGGACGACACGGCAATGATGCTGCTGCTCGACATCGGTGTGTTCTATGAGTTCCTGCCCATCGAGCAAACCGACAGCCCTGAGCCCGACGTGCTGCCCATCTGGGAGGTGCAGCCGGGACGCACCTACGAACTGATCATCACGGCCTGCAACGGGCTGTGGCGCTACCGCATCGGCGACACCGTGACAGTGACGCAGCTCAATCCTGTCAAAATAAAGATTGCCGGACGCACCAAGGCGTTCATCAATGCCTTCGGCGAGGAGGTGATGGTGCACAACACCGACGAGGCCATCACAGCCGCCGCACACGAGACAGGCGCACAGGTGATGAACTATACCGTGGCTCCAGTCTATGCCGACAACCGACAGAGCGGCCACCACCAGTGGCTGGTCGAGTTTGCCGTTGCTCCGGCCGATGTCAAACAGTTCATCACACTGGTCGACAAGCACTTGCAGCAAGCCAACAGCGACTATCAAGCTAAGCGCGCGGGCAGCATCTTTCTGGCGCCGCCCACACTGGTGGTGGCCGAGACGGGACTGTTCGACCGCTGGCTGGGAGCCACAGGCAAGCTGGGCGGACAGCGAAAGGTGCCGCGCCTGTGCAACGACCGCCACATCATCGACCAGATGCTGCAGATGCAACACCCCGCCTGACACACCAGTCAGCCCGCTTGCTTGCGCCGCCGCCAGCGCAGGCGACCCAAGCAACAGCCTGTCACGCCACAGGTCGCCACCAGGAGTGTATCAGCTCACTTTGCCCAGACTTGGGGGTGGTCATACCACCCCCGACCGTTCTTCCAGCATCTAGTTCTGCTGGATTTGCAATCCAGCAGGATTGAGTATAAGCATTTAGATAAATTTGGCTGCGCCTCAGCAATGTTCAAGCAAGCTTGACATTGCATTCGGCTTGCGCAAATTTTATAATGTGCTTATTTCGGATTGCAAATCCTTATACTCAAATGCGGTCGGATTACAAATCCGACCGAACGGGGTAAATTTGGCTGCGCCTCAGCAATGTTCAAGCAAGCTTGACATTGCATTCGGCTTGCGCAAATTTTATAATGCGCTTATTTCGGATTGCAAATCCTTATACTCAAATGCGGTCGGATTACAAATCCGACCGAACGGGGCCACCATCGGCGGGAACACGCATGGGACGCTGCGGGGCATCGGGCTGCGGGACATCGAGCCGCGTGCCACAGTTGGTGCAGTAGCGGTCGTCGAGCGCCACCTTCTCGCCACACTGCTTGCAATATCTGTTGACAATCATACGCTCACCGCACTGGCTGCAGAACTTGGCGTTGTCGGGCATTACGACACCGCAATTGTTACATCGTTTCATCGTTCTATGCTTTTTAGTGCTAATAATATGTGCTCTATAAGACCACAAAAATAATGATAATTTTTCAATAAACGCCTCCAGAGCGCACAAAGAATTACATCTATTGGCCAAGTTCGTTGCTTATACCCCAGCCAATTCGCTGTTTTTTCTCAATAAACCAGAACGGATCAAACAAACCGAGTCACAAAAAAACTGCGTCCGTTACAAGTTCGTTTCAGTCCATTGTTTAGAAAACTTCCCAAAACCGCCTGTTCTGAAGCAGTTTTGGGAAGTTATCGACGGGCAATGTCACCCTTTTGGATTTAGAATTTATAGCGCAATCCGGCCACCAGGATGCCCTGCTCGCCGAAGCCCAGCTCAACAAAGCCCCTGAAAGCGCTGCCGAATTCGGCTCCCACCGCCGAGGCTTGCCAGGCTAACGCGGCCTTCGTCTTGTCGTTGTTCTCGCCAGAGTCCATGCCGATGAGCACACCGAGTGCCACTTTCGAGTACATGCTAAAGCGATTGCGATTCAGCCAGTTATATTTAACAGCGGGCATGATGCTGAGGTACTTGGTGCGCGCTTTGTCATTGTCATTCCACTTGCAGGCGCTAAACGTACCCACGAGGCCCACGCCCCAGGCCGACTTGGGACGATAGAAATACTCAGCGCCGAAAGCTCCGATATAGCTTGTCTGTTTGCCACTGAAGATTCCATCAAGATAGGATGAACTCACATCGGTGAGCGCACCAAAGCCATAGGAGATGCTGACCTCGTTTCTCCACTCATCTTGCGCGTTGAGGTTCAAAGTGGTTGCTAGCACAAGGACCAAAATAGCAAATACTTTCTTCATCATTTCATTGTGTTTTATTCAAGTTTTGCAGGCTGCCAGGCAACCTGCAAAACTTGAGAGCTAGTGTTTTAGGGATTGTTGCTTGTTTCTCGTTTCTTGTCAAAGCACGATATTGACCAGCTTGTTGGGCACGACGATGACCTTCTTGGGCGTGGCACCATCGAGCCACTTGGCTGCTCCCTCATGAGCCAGCGCGGCCTTCTCGACCTCAGAGGCTTCGGTGCCAGCGGCGACAAAGATGTCATAGCGCGGACGGCCCTTGATCATCACGGTGTACTTGACTGTGGTCTCGCGCAGATAGTCCTCGTTCCAAGTGGGCCACTGTGCGTCGCACACGGTGCCCTCGTGGCCCAACGCATGCCACACCTCCTCGGCCAGGTGCGGAGCAAACGGGGCCAGCAGGATGATGAACTGCTCATAGACCTCGCGCGCGTCGCACTTGAGCGCCTGCAGCTCGTTGCGGCAGATCATGAATGCCGCAACAGTGGTGTTGAACGAGAAATTCTCGATGTCGGTGCTCACCTTCTTGATGAGCTTGTGCAGCGACTTGAGCTCGTCGGGGGTGGCAGCACGGTCGGTCAAGGCCAACTTGTCGCCCTTGAAAATCAGGTTCCAGAACTTCTTGATGAAGTTGTGCACGCCATCGATGCCGTTGGTGTCCCAAGGCTTGCTGGCCTCGAGCGGCCCGAGGAACATCTCGTAGAGTCGCAGCGTGTCGGCACCAAAAAACTCGACGATGCTGTCGGGGTTGACCACGTTGAACATCGACTTGGACATCTTCTCTATAGCCCATCCACAGATATACTTGCCATTCTCGAGGATGAATTCGGCATTCTTGTACTCGGGCCGCCACTCGCGGAATTTGTCGAGGTCGAGGGCATCGTTGCTCACGATGTTGACATCGACGTGAATCGGTGTCACATCATAGTCGTCCTTGAGGTTATAAGACACAAACTTGTTGGTGTCCTTGATGCGATAGACAAAGTTGCTACGGCCCTGAATCATGCCCTGGTTGACCAGCTTGCGGAACGGCTCTTTCTCACACACATAGCCGTAGTCATAGAGGAACTTGTTCCAGAACCGGCTGTAGATGAGGTGACCCGTGGCGTGCTCGGTGCCGCCCACATACAGGTCGACCTGACGCCAGTAGTTGTCGGCCTCGCGCGAGACCAGCGCATGGTCGTTGTGCGGGTCCATATACCGCAGATAGTAGGCACTAGAACCCGCAAAGCCTGGCATGGTGCACAGCTCAAGCGGACGGCCGGCAGCGGTAACCCAGTCCTTGGCGCGGCCCAGCGGGGGCTCGCCGGTCTCGGTCGGCAGGAACGCATCGACCTCGGGCAGCTGCAGGGGCAGCTCGCTCTCGTCCAGGGGCTGAGGCTGGCCGTCCTCGTCATAGTAGATGGGGAACGGCTCGCCCCAATAGCGCTGGCGGCTGAAGATGGCATCACGCAGGCGATAGTTCACCTTGACGCGCCCCAGCCCGGCCTCAACGATAAAGCGCTTGGTCTTATCGATGGCTTCCTTGACGGTCAGCCCGTTGAGTTGCAGCAGGTCGTTGCTTGAGTTCATCATGATGCCCTCCTTGGCGTCAAAGCTCTCCTCGGTGACATCGGCACCCTCGACCAGCGGGATGATGGGCAGGTCAAAGTGGCGCGCAAACGCATAGTCGCGACTGTCGTGGGCGGGCACTGCCATGATGGCACCCGTGCCATAACCGGCCAGCACATAGTCACTGACATAGATGGGTATCTCCTTGCCTGTGACGGGATTGATGGCATAGGAGCCGGTGAACACGCCGCTCACTTTCTTCTCAATCATGCGCTCGCGCTCGGTCTTGTGCTTGACCTCGTCCAGATAGTCGTCGACGGCTTGGCGCTGCTCGGCAGTCACCACCTCGTCGACATAGGCACTCTCGGGTGCCAGCACCATAAATGTCACACCGAAGATGGTGTCGGCGCGCGTGGTGAAGATGAGCAGGCTCTTGCCCGTGCCGGCCACCTCAAAGTTCATCTCGGCGCCCTCGCTGTAGCCGATCCAGTTGCGCTGCGTCTCCTTGATGCTCTCGGTCCACTCGATGGTGTCCAAGTCGCGCAGCAGCCGCGGCGCATAGGCGCTCACGCGCAAGCACCACTGGTTCATCACCTTCTGCTCGACAGGATAGCCGCCGCGCACGCTCACGCCCTCGCTCACCTCGTCGTTGGCAAGCACGGTGCCCAGCTGCGGACACCAGTTGACCATGGTCTTTCCGCGATAGGCGATGCGATAGTTCATCAGCACATCCTCTTTCTGCACCTTGCTCATGGCGTTCCACTCGGCTGCGGTGAAAGTGTCGGTCGAACTGCTGTGAGCATTACAACCGTCGGTGCCAAACTGCTCAAAATGCGCGATGAGCTCCTCGATGGGGCATGCCTTCTCGATGCCGGTGTTGTAATAGCTCTTATACATCTGCAAGAATGCCCACTGCGTCCATTTGTAGTAGGCCGGGTCGCACGTGCGCACCTCGCGGCTCCAGTCATAGCAGAATCCGATCTTGTCGAGTTGCTCACGGTAGCGTGCGATATTCTTGACGGTCGTCACCTCGGGGTGCTGCCCGGTCTGGATGGCATATTGCTCGGCAGGCAGGCCGTATGCATCATATCCCATGGGGTGCAACACATTGAAGCCCTGCAGGCGCTTGTAGCGCGCATAGATGTCACTGGCAATGTAACCCAGCGGGTGCCCAACGTGCAGCCCTGCACCCGATGGATAGGGAAACATGTCCAGCACATAGAACTTGGGGCGGCTTGGGTCAATGTCCACCTGATAGACGCGGTTGTCGCGCCACCACTGTTGCCACTTCTTCTCAATCTCACGGAAATTATAGTCCATATTTTTGTTACGAGTTACGGGTTTCGAGTCACGAGTTTTGAGCTCGCTGATTGAAAACAAAATATCGGGCAAAGGTACAAAAAAAAATTGAAAATCCTGAATCGCGCATCAATAATTAAATTTTGACCTCAAACATTTGGTCATTTACCACAAAAGTTGTAATTTTGCAGCGCACAAAAACACACAACCTATGGAAACAAAATCGAATGACCAACAAATCATTGAGCGCATCAAGTTCCTCATGGACGAACTGCGATACAGGCAAGTAGAGTTTGCCGAGAAAATCGACATCAACGCATCCAACTTGTCGAAGTACCTCAACGGACGACTGCCCATCAGCTCGGCGCTGATCAACCGCATCGTCGTCAACCTGGGCGTGTCAAAGCAGTGGCTCGAGGACGGCACCGACCTGCCTTTTGCCAAGCAGATTGTGCCACCGGCAGTGAGCGTGCCCACGGTGCAGCTGGGCAGCCAGGGCACACCGGTCTATGACATCGACGTCACCGCCGGATCGATGCCGAGGGCAACGATGTTCACCGACGACCGCATCGTGGGGTGGGTCGACCTGCCTGACATGGGGCCTGGCAACCGCATTATCAAGGTCAGCGGCGACTCGATGAAACCTGTCATCTGCAATGGCGACTATGTCGCCATACGCGAGCTCACAAGCATGCAGCACATCTTCTGGGGGCAAATCTATGTCGTGCTGCTTGACGACTACCGGCTCATCAAGTATGTGCGACGCAACGACGACCCGCGCATGGTCACCCTGCGCAGTGCCAACAAGGACTATGACGACATGGACGTGCTGCGCAGCGACATCCGCGAGATGATGATCGTCCAGCAAATCCTCCACCTCGACACACGCCTGTGACCCATTATTCAAAAATTATGTGTAACTTTGCGGCACATAATCAGTCTAAAAGAAAAAAACAACACTGCTATGAACAGACTAAATAAATTTTTCACCGCAATAGCACTGCTGCTGGCCATGGCCTGGGGGGCACAAGCACAGGCACAAGTGCTGCGAGACGCCGACTACAACAGCGTGGGGCGCATCGCCGGCAACGGACTGGTGCGCGATGCCAGCCAGCGCAGCATCGGCTCGTTTGAGGCCGACGGTACGATCAAGGACAAAGCCGGGGTGACGCGCGGACGCATCAACCGGCTGGAAATCTTTGACGCCAACGGCACACGAGTGGGGTATATCAAGACCGACGGCACCGTGTGCGACGGCGAGAGCAATGTGCTGGGCACCATAAACCTCAACGATGGCAAGGTGACCAGAGCCGACCAGCGCGTGCTGGGCTTTGCACGCGGCATACGCGTCGACTGGATTGCATGCTACTACTTCTTTGACTTCTTCAAAAACAAGTAGGCAAGGAGAAGTCAAGAAATCAAGGAATTAGGACGAATGCAGAAACGATTGACCATGCTGCTGGTTGCCTGCCTGCTCGCGGGCAACCTGCTTGTTGCCCAGCCGCTGCCCAGCGACAGTGTGCTGCGACGCATGGCTGCACAGATGCTGATGGTGGGCTTCCGTGGCGACTCGGTGACTGACCACAGCGACGCCGCACGTTATGTGCGCGACCTGGGCGTGGGAGCCGTTATCCTGTTTGACATCGACCTCACCGGCAATGCCACCATCGGCTCGCGCAACATCACCAGCCGCCAGCGGCTGCAACGCATGACCGACCAGCTGCAACGCTGGGCCAGAGGCCGGCTGCTCATCGCCCTGGACCAGGAGGGCGGGCGCGTGCAGCGACTCAAGCCACAATATGGCTTCACCGCCCTGCCGTCGGCCGAGCGCATCGGGCTAATGGCGCGCGCCGACTCGACACGACACTACGCCCGATTGATGGCTAGCGAGCTGGCACAGAGTGGCGTGAACATCAACTTGGCACCCGATGTCGACCTGCTCTACCCCGACTGTCCGGCATTGGGAAAGATTGAGCGATGCTATGCCGCAGCACCATCAGTGGTGGCATGGCATGCGGCCATGGTCGCCGACGAGCACCACCGACAAGGCGTGCTGTGCACGCTCAAGCACTTCCCAGGCCACGGCAGCGCCACGGGCGACTCGCACTGGGGGTTGGTCGACGTCACCGACACCTGGCAGCCCACCGAGCTGCGCCCCTTCCAGCTGCTGATTGAGCAGGGCAAGGCCGACCTGGTGATGACGGCCCACATCTTCAACCGCCAGCTCGACCCCGACTACCCCGCCACCCTGTCACAGAAGATGCTCACCGGCGTGTTGCGCCGGCAGCTGCACTTCGACGGCGTGATATTGAGCGACGACATGTACATGCAGGGCATCATCGACAACTACCAGATCGAGCCGGCACTGGTGCTGGCAATCAACGCCGGGTGCGACATGCTGTGCGTGGGCAACAACATCTCCACAGGCTTTGAGGCCGACCGTCCCTTCCGCCTGGTCGACATGATTGTGCGGGCAGTGAAGGACGGCCGCATCGCACTGAGCCGCATCCAGGAGGCCAATCAGCGCATCAACAAATTGAAAAACAAACTCAAACAATGAATACCGACCTCAACATCTATTGCAAGAACATCGAGCAGTATATCCCCGTCACAGGCGGCGAGTCGCTGCTCGACATCTACAACCGCATCGAGCCCAAGCCGCACCCACACCCGGTGCTGGCCATAGTCAACCACAAGACCGAGGACTTGCACTTCAACGTTTACCGACCCAAGCACGTCGAGTTTGTCGGACTGGAGCACGCCTCGGCCCAGCGCGCCTACATCCGCTCGCTGTGCATGGTCATGTACAAGGCCGTCAACGACCGCTATCCCGGCAAGCGACTGCGATTCATGCACTCGGTGTCGGGCGGCTACTACTGTGTGTTCAAGCACGAGGACAAGCCCATCACTGCCGACGTGGTCGAACGCATCAAGTCGAAGATGGAAGAGATCATCGAGCACGACATCACATTTGTCGGCCACGAGCGCCTCACCCAGGATGTCATCGAGATGCTGCGACAGCAAGGACTCAACGACAAGGTGCGCCTGCTCAGCACCGTGCACCAGCTCTACACCAAGTACTACCAGCTGGGAGACATCATCGACAGTTTCTACGATCCCTTGGTGCCGTCCACAGGCTATCTCAAGACATTCGACCTGCAGCTCTATGAGGACGGCATGCTGCTGCTCGGCCCCGACTGGCGCAATCCCGACCAACCCGCACAACTGGTGCCGCAGCCCAAGATGTTCCAGGCTTTCACTGAGTATACCCACTTCAACGACATCATCAGGATGGACGACGTGGGCATGCTCAACCGGGCCATCAAGACCGACTATGCCGCCTTGCTCATCAGTGTCGCCGAGGCACTGCACAACAAGAAGTTTGCCGAGATTGCTCAAGACATCGCCCAGCGATTCCATCAAGGAGGCGCACGCGTGGTGCTCATCGCCGGACCATCGTCGAGCGGAAAGACCACCAGCAGCAAGCGGCTGGCCATCCAGCTGGTCACCAACTACATCATGCCCAAGGTCATCGCACTCGACAACTACTTTGTCAACCGCGTCGACACGCCGCGCGACGAGACCGGCGACTATGACTACGAGTCGCTCTACGCCCTCGACCTCAAGCAGTTCAACCAAGACCTGACCGACCTGCTGGCCGGCAAGGAAGTGAAGATGCCCACCTACAACTTCGCACTGGGCCAGCGCGAGTACCGCGGCAACACACTCAAGCTGGCCGACAACGAGATTCTGCTCATCGAGGGCATACACGGCCTGAACCCCGAACTGACCAAACTGATTCCTGAACAGCAGAAGTACCGACTGTTTGTCAGCGCACTCACCACCCTGTGCATCGACGACCACAACTGGATTCCGACCACCGACAACCGCCTGTTGCGGCGCATCGTGCGCGACGCCAAGTATCGCGGAGCCAGCGCACGCGACACCATTGCCCGCTGGGCCAGCGTGCGACGTGGCGAGGAGAAGTGGATCGCGCCCTATCAGGAGAATGCCGACGCCACGTTCAACTCGTCGCTGCTGTTCGAGCTGGCTGTCATGAAGGACTATGCCGAGCCGGTGCTCAAAGAGGTGCCCGCCGACTGCCCGGAGTATGCCGAGGCCTGGCGGCTGCTGCGTTTCCTCAGCTACTTCGAGTCGCTCGAAGAGAAAGACATCCCCAGCACCAGCCTGCTGCGCGAGTTCCTGGGCGGAAGCAGCTTCCACTATTGATTCTTAATGTTTTGGAAGTAAGATAGGGGAGTAGTAGACCTCCCCTGCCAGGGGAGGTGACCGAGTCCCTCTCCCCTGATAGGGGAGAGGTTAGGTGAGGGGTCATCGCCACTTTTCTCAATTCATAATTTATTATGAATAATGCAAGAACACATGTGGGCATTCAGCCTCACCCCCTGCCAAGGGAGGGGAACAATGGGCGACAACGCCCTGACAATGAAGTAGACGAAGGTAACCTACTACTTGTACTACCCCACTACTCTATACAAAAAACTACCCCACTACAAAAAACCACTCCACTTTCCCCAAAAAAACTTCTTAACTTCTTAACTCCTTACACAATGCACAACGATCAACTAAACATATCGGCCATTGTGGTGGTGGCACAAGATGGTGCCATCGGGCGCGACGGGGGACTGCTCTGCCACCTGCCGGCCGACTTGAAGCACTTCAAGAACCTGACGATGGGCCACAGCATCGTCATGGGGCGACGCACGTTCGAGTCCTTCCCCAAGGGGGCTTTGCCCGGCCGCCAGAACATCGTCATCACCCGCAACCCCGACTGGCAAGCCGACGGCGTGACGGTCGTGCACAGTGTCGACGAGGCGCTCCAGGCCGCCCGGATGCCGGGTGACATCTTCATTATCGGTGGGGCACAAATCTATGCCGCGACGTTCCACCTGGTCAAGACACTGCACCTGACACGGCTCCATGCCACCTTTGACGATGCCGATGCTTTCTTTCCCGCCATCGCCCCCGACCAGTGGCAAGAGCTGGATTGCGAGCGGCACGAGGCCGATGAGCGCAACCCCTACGCCTACGACTTCGTCACCCTGACGCGTAAAAACAATAATCAACCATAAAGCCAATGAAACAGATTAGCATTATAGCGGCTGTGATGTTGCTGGCCCTGCTGGCTGGCATTCCCGCCTCCGCTCAGAGCCTGCCCATTCAGGCCGACACGGTCTGTGCCGACGAACAGGCAGATTACCAAATACTCACAGGCAAGATTGGTCCATACGAGGTGAAGATGCACCTGCGCATCAGCGGGGCGCAAGACGATGACGAGGTGGGATACTATTACTACACAGCCCACCCCAACAACCGCTTCAAGCTCAAGATGATCAGCATGGTGGCGGTCAATGCCAAAGGAACCATGGAACTGGTCCTGCACGAGTACACCCCACAGGGCAAGCACACGGGCACCTTCGACGGCAACTATGAGTGCCGAGGCGACCACTATGCCGGCACGTTCACCAATTCCAAGGGACAGAAATTCAAGTTTGTCCTTGAGTAACACCCCTCACAACAACGAGCATCGCCACCTGTCAGCCGGCACCCAGCAAAAAACACATCTGCTTAGTTATCACCACTATAAGCATTCATTTATGCGTCCACAAGTGGGCTAAAGTGGCAAAAAAATGGCAGTTTAGCCCACTTGCGACCATATCACGAGACCGAAATCACCCTACAAAACAATGGACAACAGCATCTACACCACACATACACTGCCCAATGGATTGCGCATGGTGCATGTGCGCACCGGCTCACCTGTAGCCTGGTGCGGCCTGGCCGTCAATGCCGGCAGCCGCGACGACGGCGAGGGCCGATATGGGCTGGCACACTTTGTCGAGCACACCATCTTCAAGGGCACAACTCATCGCCGCTCGTGGCACATCATCAACCGCATGGAGAGCATCGGCGGAGAGCTCAATGCCTACACCACCAAGGAGCACACTATGGTCTACTCGGTGTTTCCCGCACAACATCTGCCGCGCGCCGTCGAGCTCATCGCCGACCTGGTCAAGAACTCGACATTTCCGCACGACGAGATTGAGCGCGAGCGCGACGTGGTGCTCGAGGAGGCCGACAGCTACCGCGACACGCCCAGCGACGCGGTCTATGACGACGTCGAGGACATCCTGTTTGCCGGCAGTGCGCTGGGACACAACATTCTGGGCGTGGAGGAACACCTGCGCAACATGGGGGCCGAGCAGTGCATGCACTATCTGAAGTCGCTCTATGTGCCCGACAACATGGCATTCTTTGTCGTGGGGCCGATGACGGCCGAGCGGGCTTTCCGGCTGGCCGAGCGACACCTGGGCGACATGGACTGCCCGCTGCAACGCACGCCGCGACAGGTGCCACCGGTGGTCGAGCCCAGCCGCAACAACGTCGAGCTGCACCTGCATCAGGCACACACCGTGGCGGCCATGCGCCTGCCCAGCCTCTACAGCGATGAGCGGTTCGCCCTGTCGCTGCTCAACAACATCTTGGGCGGACCGGGAATGAACTCGCTGCTCAATGTGCAGCTGCGCGAGCGGCGAGGATATGTCTACACCGTCGAGTCGTCCATCAGCCTGATGAGCGACTGCGGCATAATGCAGATCTACATGGGTTGCGACCCCAGCGACATCCGGTCAAGCCTCAAGGTCATCGACAGGGTTACGCGCGACCTGGCCGAACGGTGCCTGCCAGAACGCAGGCTCGACGCGGCCAAGCGACAATACTGTGGACAACTGCTGCTGGCGGCCGACAGTGCCGAGTGGATGGCAATGAATGCCGGGCGCAACCTGCTGTGCCTGGGCAGCGTCACCACACCCGACCAGATGATGGAGCGCATCACCAGTGTCACACCCGAGCAGCTGCGCCACGCCGCGCGACACATCACGCTCGACCGCGCCACAGTGCTCACCCTCTTTTGAATTAATGGATTTTGGGCTGACCTCGCTGCCCCCTCATTTGAGGCACAGCAGGGTCAGCCCTTGCATTTTTCAGTTGTCAATTATTGGGTATTAGTCCTATCGAGTCTCGAGACCCGCAATCCGCAACCTACTTGACGGGACGGATGGTGATGGCATAGCCGCCGCCGGCCACCGAGCGCAGCCGCAACGTGGTCTTGGCATCGACCTTGCGGCGGCTGATGGTGTAGGCCTGCGGATTGGTGCGGTAGTTGGCATCCTTGGCATCGGCATAGATGGTGGCCTCATACTTGCGACCCTTGTCCAGGAAATCGAGCTTGATGACCGAGTTGAAGTCCTGCTTGCCAGCCACGTTGCCCACAAACCAGCTGTCGCTGTTCTTGTCCTTGCGGGCGATGGTGACATACTCCATCGGCTCGGCCTCGAGATAGACCGACCGCTCCCACTCGACGGGCACGTCCTTAATGAACTGGAAGGCATCCATGTGTTTCTGATAGTTCTCGGGCAGGTCGGCAGCCATCTGCAGCGGGCTGTAGAGCGTCACATACAGGGCCAGCTGGCCGCAGATGGTCGACAAGACCTTAGAGTCGTTGTCGGGCGAGAAGGTGCTCAGGTTCATCTCGAAGATGCCGGGCGTGTAGTCCATGGGACCGCCCTGCAGGCGCGTGAACGGCAAGATGGCGGTGTGGCCGGGTTGTGTGCCTCCGAAGGCCTGATACTCGGTGCCACGCGCACTCTCATTGCCGATGAGGTTGGGCCAAGTGCGGCACAAACCCGTGGGACGCACAGCCTCGTGGGCGTTGACCATGATGTGGTGCTCGGCAGCCTTCTGGATGGCGTAGAGGTAGTGGTTCACCATCCACTGGCCATAATGGTACTCGCCGCGCGGGATGATGTCGCCCACATAGCCGCTCTTGACCGAGTTGTAGCCATAGCGTTCCATCAACTGATAGGCCTGCTCGAGGTGGCGCTCATAGTTGCGCACGCTCGATGAGGTCTCGTGGTGCATCATCAGACGGATGCCCTTGCTGTGAGCATAGTCGTTGAGCGCCTTGATGTCAAAGTCGGGATAGGGTGTAACAAAGTCAAACACATAGTCCTTTGAGTTGCCAAACCAATCTTCCCAACCTTCGTTCCAACCCTCAATGAGCAGTTGGTCGAAGCCATGCTCGGCTGCAAAGTCGATATAGCGGCGCACATTGGCATTGTTGGCGCCATGCTTGCCGCTGGGTTTCACCTTCCGATAGTCGGTCTCGCCCAGTTTGACGCTGGGCAACCGGTCGGTATAAGCCCATGAATGTGCTCCCGAAATCAGTTCCCACCACACGCCCATGTACTTGACGGGCTTAATCCATGAGGTGTCCTCGATCTTGCACGGCTCGTTGAGGTTCAGGATCAAACGCGAGGCCAGGATGTCGCGGGCATCGTCGGTGACCATGATGGTGCGCCACGGGGTGTGGCACGGGGTCTGCATATACCCCTTGTTGCCCTGCGCGTCGGGCGTGAGCCAGGCCTGAAACACCATGCGCTGGTCGTCAAGGTTGAGGCTCATGCACGGATAGTCGACCAGTGCAGCCTCATGCAGATTGATGTAGATGCCGTCGTCGGTCTTGAGTTGCAGCGAGGTCTGCACGCCTGTGCGACTGAACTGTGTCTGCGAGGAGTTGGGTGTGATGGCCTTGTCGAACAGACTGCGAATCTCGCTCAGTCGCGAGCGGGTGTACTCATACTCCTGCGTGTCGTAGTCGCCACCTATCCACCATGCCGTGTGGTCGCCCGTCATGGCAAACTCGGTGCGCTCCTCGGCGATGACAAAGTAGTTGAGCACCCGTTGTCGTGGGAACTCGTAGCGAAAGCCCACACCGTCATCGTAGACGCGGAACCGCACCACCATCTGCCGACCCTCGAGTTGCTCGAGCATCACGGCCATTTCGTTGTAGTGGTTGCGGATAGCCGTCTCCTCGCCCCATACAGGGTGCCACGTCTCATCGTGCGTTGAATGCTCGGTCGTGACTACTCGAAGATCGCTGCACAACGACACCGGCTCGGGCTTGACGTGGGTCCCCTCGAAGTTGTTGAACTCGCCTGTGCGCTTGCCCACCAGGTCGAATCCCAGCATGCTGGGCTTGATCACCGTTTTTCCCTTATAGGTCACATCATAGTAAACCTTGCCGTAGCGCACTTCACAACGCACGACCAGGTTTCCATTGGGCGAAGTCTCGGTCACTTGATGGGCATTGACAGCGCGGGCACCCAGTGCCAGCAGCACCACCATGATTGTCATTGTCAGGATTTGTTTCATTGCTTTGTAATCTATAGTTATTGGCCGCAAAATTACAATAATTTTTTCACACTCACTCAATGCTCACTCAATGCATACACAATTCATAATTTATAATGCAGAGACGCGTGGAAACTCAACCCCACCCCTCACCCCTCCCCTGCCAGGGGAGGGAAACAATGGGAGGCAGCGCTCTGACAGTACGCCAGACGAAGGTTACGGCTCCACTACTCTACTACTCTACTGCAAAAAAGCTACCCTACTACAAAAAAACTACCCCACTACAAAAACTACTTAACTCCTCTCGCGACTCAAAAACGTGCCAAAAAAACGCAGAAGATGACGATAGTCGCAATTTTTTTCGTAACTTTGCACGTTTGACCGACTAATAACCGAAAGATTATGCAAGTACGCGCCAAGAAATCACTGGGACAACACTTCCTGACCGACCTGAGCATAGCCCAGCGCATCGCCGAAACGCTCGACGAACACCGCCACCAGCCCACCCTGGAGGTGGGACCGGGCATGGGCGTACTCACCGAGCCGCTGCTTGAGCGCGGACATGACCTCACTGTCGTGGAACTGGACCAGGAGAGCGTGCGATACCTGCAGCTCAACTTCCCACAACTCGATGGACGCATCGTGCCGGAGGACTTTCTAAAGCTAGACCTGCGACAGCTCTATGGCGACCGCACATTCAACATCATCGGCAACTATCCCTACAACATCTCGTCGCAAATCTTCTTCAAGGTGCTCGAATACAAGGACCAGGTGACCTGTTGCAGCGGAATGCTACAGCGCGAGGTGGCACAGCGCATCGCAGCAGCGCCGGGAAGCAAGACACGAGGAATTCTGTCGGTGCTGCTCCAGGCATGGTATGACATCGAGTATCTGTTCACTGTCGACGAGCATGTGTTCAACCCGCCACCTAAGGTCAAGTCGGGAGTCATAAGACTGACGCGAAACAACATCACCGACCTGGGATGCGACCAGCGACTGATGAAGACAGTGGTCAAAACAGCATTCGGACAGCGGCGCAAAACCATGCGAAATTCGCTGCGCCCATTGCTGCCAAAGGCCTCTCCTGTGCTTGAGCGAGACATCTTCGGCAAGCGACCAGAACAGCTGAGCGTGAGCGAGTTTATCGACCTGACAAACATGGTGCACGACGCTGCCCAGCAACATCACGACAATGAAAGAACTGAATGAACAACACATCGAGCGGCTCGTCGAACTCATCGACGCCAAAGACCGCGAACAGGTGATGCAGCTCGTCAAAGACCTGCACCCGGCCGATATTGCCGAGATTGTCAGCGACCTGGATGCCGAGCAGGCACTGTTCATCATGCTGCTGCTCGACGACGAGACGGCGGCCGACGTGCTCGTCGAGCTCGACGAGGATGAGCGTGCCGACCTGCTCGAGCTGATGCCCAACGAGGAAATTGCCAAGCAGCTCGAGCAGATGAACGCCGACGATGCCGTCGACGTCATCCAGGAGCTCGACAAGGAAGACCAGGAGGATGTCATCAAACACATCGACGACGTCGAGCAGGCTGGCGATATCGTCGACCTCATGCAGTATGACGAGGACACCGCTGGCGGACACATGAGCACCGAGATGATCGTCGTCAACGAGAATCTGTCGATGCCCGACTGCATCAAGGCGATGCGTGAGCAGGCCGAAGACATGGACGAAATCTACAACATCTATGTCGTCGACGACGACCACCGACTGCGAGGCATCTTCCCACTCAAAACAACCATCACCAACCCCAGCGCCAGCAAAATCAAGCATGTCATGGAGCCAGACCCCATCAGCGTCAAGACCGACACACCCATCGAGGATGTCGCGCTTGACTTTGAGAAATATGACTTGGTGGCCATGCCCGTGGTCGACGGCATCGGACGACTGGTGGGACGCATCACCGTCGACGACATCATCGACCAGGTGCGCGAGCAGAGCGAGCGTGACTACCAGCTGGCATCGGGTATCTCGGCCGACGTCGAGACCGACGACAACATCTTCACACAGGTCAAGGCGCGACTGCCGTGGCTGCTCATCGGTCTGGCCGGAGGCATAGCCAACGCCTTTATCCTGGACGGCGGCAACAGCAGCGAGGTCGACCTGCTCCAAATCTTGCCCGGCATGGCACTGTTCATCCCGCTCATCGGCGGCACGGGCGGCAATGTGGGCACGCAGTCGAGTGCTATCGTCGTGCAGGGTCTGGCCAACGGCAGTCTGGACCTCCGCCATGCCGGCAAACATCTGGTCAAAGAGTGCGGCGTGGCCATGCTCAATGCCCTGATCATCTCGGCATGCCTGTTTGCCTACAACTGGTTTTTCCCGGCCGACGACGACCCCGTCAAGGCGCACATCACCACCATGGCGGTGACACTGTCGCTGTTCGGAGTCATCATGTTTGCATCGGTCTTTGGCTCACTGGTGCCCATCGTGCTAGAGAAGCTAAAGATCGACCCGGCCATCGCTACAGGCCCCTTTGTCACCGTCACCAACGACATTGTGGGCATGATCATCTACATGACGGTCAGCACTTGGCTCATCACTACCTTCACTAGTTTCCTCGGCTAAGTATTCGTCCAGAAAAGTGGCAAATAGCCTTCAATATTCGTCCAGAAAAGTGGCAGAATCCTTCCAATATTCGTCCAGAAAAGTGGCAAACATTTGTTTATTTGTCTGAAAAACAGTAACTTTGCTGCGTCTTAACTAATGAGGCTGTAAGAATGAAGAGATTACTATATGAATCGTTGCTGGCATGGAAGAGCGACCCTGATCGTAAACCCTTGATCCTTGAGGGCGCGAGACAGGTAGGTAAGACGTGGTTGTTGACTGAGTTTGGGCAAAATGAATTCGACAATCTTGTATACGTCAACTGTCATGAAGACCCTGTTGCGCAAAATCTGTTTGCCATGGACCTCAAAGTTGATCGAATTTTGCGTGATGTTGAAGCCTTGACCGGTCATCATGTTGAGGCAGGGCGCACGTTGCTGTTTTTTGATGAAATACAAGAAGCGCCACAAGGACTTGCGTCGTTGAAGTATTTCTGCGAGCAGGCGCGTGAGTTGCATGTTGTTGTGGCTGGTTCACTGCTGGGTGTCACGCATCGTACAGGCGAGTCATACCCTGTCGGCAAAGTTGACCTGTTGCGTCTCTACCCTATGACTTTTATTGAGTTTCTTTGGGCAATGGACAATGAGTTGCTGGCTCAAATGGTCATGCGTTGTGACTGGCAAGGGATGAGATATTTAGATGCCAAATTTCAGGATTTGCTACGACAATACTACTATGTGGGCGGTATGCCCGAGGCCGTGCTCAGTTATGTTACCCGCCATGAACTAGCGCGTGTCAGAGATATCCAAGACCAGATTATCACGGCCTATATCAACGATATGGCAAAACATACAACTAGCATTACTGATCGCATACGCTTAGTCTGGCAAAGCATCCCCGCACAACTGGCCAAGGAGAACAAGAAATTTATATACGGTGCATTGCGTAAAGGTGGTCGTGCTCGAGACTTTGAAACGGCCATACAATGGCTGGTTGATGCTGGACTGGTGCATCGTGTGCATCGATGTAAGGTACCTGAAATGCCTCTCAAGTTTTCTGAGGACTTTGATGCGTTCAAACTCTATTTGCTTGATGTTGGTCTTTTAGGGGCACTGGCTGGTGTTGAGGCACGACAAATATTGTTGAGCAACGAAATTTTCGGGCAATATCGTGGTGCGTTTACCGAGAACTACGTCTATCAACAACTTTGTATTCGAGATAAACTACCCATTTGTTATTACAGTAAGGACAATGCTCAAGTGGAGGTCGACTTTGTCATGCAATTGCCACAACGCATATTACCTATCGAAGTGAAGGCCGAGATCAATGTTAAGAGCAAGTCACTGTCTCAGTTTGTCAATATCGATTATGCCAGCCTTGGTTTGAAAGGTCTGCGATGCTCTATGTTGCCCTACGTTGACCAAGGTTGGATGGAGAACATCCCCCTCTATGCCATCGAGGGGTACATGGGCAAACAATTATCTGACCCGCCAATAAAATGACACTTTGGACAACGCAGGGTATCGCCATCTATCGTCAACTGCAACAAGCCGGTAGTGCTTGGTGTACAAAGCCGCCAGCTTGTGTCGATGATAGTGCGTTTGCTATAGCTTATCACTGGATGGCAGAGCAGATGCGGCATCGTCTCGGACTACCACCTATCAAGGATATAGAGTTCCCCTTGTGGGGATGGTATCAATATAATAGTGCAAAGGACAGGAAACCACCATTGAGTCCACACGACATCCCAAAGGGAGAGTCGGTATTTCTTGAAATTGACATACCCGATCACGAAGTGCTTTTGTCGGACTTCAGCAACTGGCATGCGGTATTGAACTTGTGTCCATTGGTTGACTGGAAACGGATTTTTAAGAAAATAGAAAGGCTTGATAAAGAGGCTGGTAGAATATTGCATTTTGAAGAATATCCGCAGAATATCCGGCAGGAGATAACATGTAGCTGGGAAGCCATCTTCGACTTGAACCGGCGCGACAAGGACGTTGGGCGCAAGCACAAACGCAATCGCAGCATCCAAGCGACCTTCTGGGTTCTCAGATCAGAACATATTATCTCAGTTCAGTTCCTAAAAAGTGACGGCAAAGTCGTTAAAGTGTATGACACAATGTGATGCTCATGCTATTTTAGAAACTGGTACTTGAATAAGGTGGGCACTATTTCTTGCAGATAATACTCTTTGACATGTTTGGCCAGCGCTAGGATATTGCCTTGCAATTCAGGGTAGTCAAAGCGAGTCTCGCCAGTAAGTTTATCTTTTTGGCAAGTGTTGAGCTCAACCTTAATTTGGTAAAGACCATAAGTCATTTGCTCATCGTAGTTCTTCGTTTGCTTAGCTTGGTTAATGATTGATTGCCATAAATGCAAAAGCAATGATTCAGTACGATTGGGCTTGAGATTCTTTAAATCTACTGAAGCGACGGTTTCGCCATGAGTGGTGTCTAGGCAGAGTTGATTCACATATTTTCTTCCATCGGTTCCGATGAAAGTACGCATGTGATTTTGCGGCTCAAGTACCGTAAACAACAAGCATTTCAACAAATAGTCTTTCAAGAGACCATTGTTGATATCTCGATTGAAATCATCAGCACCATCAGCCGATTTCATCACACGTCCTCGTTCTGTCCAAATCCTATTATAAGTGACATAACGACTAGCGGCAAACATTGGTAACTTCTCAAGATAGTTGTCTCTTCGAATATAGAAACCATTTCCGTCATAGCGAGCGGCTACAAGTAGGCTAGACATGTTATCAGGATTATCAAATCCGCTACTATAAACAGCTAGATATCCCAATATATTATCATTTACTTTTGGTTTTACTCGAACGGTTTTTGTCTCTCGTCTTTCAGTGCCATCTTTGCTACAAATGACGCTACTATCAATATCTGTGGGGTCAATTCGCTTGTCAAAATATCGTTGACTGTATAAGGAATGTACCTTCTCTACACTCAACATTCCAAAATCTACTAAGTTGTCTTTAACAATATCAAATGCTTGAAGAAATATTTTTTCGGTGTTGTAGTCATCTTCATTTTTCCACCATGCGCACATGACACACGCATCAATGTTAGTGTGAAAATGCCGCCTATTGAATGCAAAACCTTTTTCAAGATGTTTGTTGATAAGTTTTTGTACTTTCCAATATTTAGCAGGCGAAAATACGATATAGCTGTCTGTAGGTTGGCGCAGGTAGTATTTGAAGGCACTCCAGATAAAGGCGTTACCTAAATCATTGGTTGCAGTACCTGATATTTCTTTCTTCATTTGCTGCACAACATAACTTTGTTTCCATGTGGAACTTTTCTTGCCGGCTCCTTCTTTTTGATGCTCAATTGATGTGGTATCGGCGTATGGTGGATTCTCAAAGAGTATGATTGTGTATTTAGGGTCCTTGATATATTTTTGGATTATTGGATTGTTGATGTATTCCTCAGAAAGAGCGTCTGCACCACGCACCAATCCCATATTAAAAGTGTCTTCTTTTTCGGTTGGTGGGATAATAGTAGTTTTATCGCCTAAAACTTCCATTAGCACTTTGTATTCATAATATTCTAGTGTAGAGATGATTGTGTGGCTTAGCTCCTCTTCGGTCATAAAGATCTCTAGGTTTCCTGTGCCTGCACATCTGTCAATGATAACATAATCGTTGCCAGCCGGGACTTGTTTGATGGCACCTCTTACTAATTCCAATGCCTTTTGTGCATATAGTTGATGCGTGTAGAACGCTCCAAGATCTTTTTTCTGAATGAAATCATTTAGTTTATCCATTAAATATCTGAACCGCTCGTTGGTCTCACCTTCATAGGGCTCAATATATGGTTTGAAGAAGGTTGGTTTTCTAATCTCACCTATGATTCGTGTTCTTCCTGTGTTGTCACCTATAAAATCTGCTTTCCGGGCATTTGGATTCAATTGATAGTAGTGAAGTGCCCATCCAACGATACAGTTCTCATCAAGGTGTATTTTTGTATAACTATTTGTCCTAAGAATTTTAATCAACTCATCTTCATCCAGACTATTTGAATAGTCAAGCATTTTTATGTAGTTGCCACAAACGAATCCCTGATTGCCCTTCGATGCTCCACCAATAAAAGGTGTCTCAATTATTGATATGTAATCAATAGATTTAAACAAATATGCCTTTTTGTTGCTCAATGAGATGAGCAGTATGTTTGCAGGGATGGGCTTGCCTTTAATGCGACGTGAAGAAAGATACTTGATAGCCTGAAGAAGGGTAGCATTCAAATCTGAGATGTGTTCCTTAAATTCAAGAATGTTGCCCCTGACTACGCCATCCGAATAATCAACCAGAACATTATCTATGCTGAGGCTTTTATCAACTCGTGGAATATAAGAGATATAGAAATCTCGTCGTAGTTCGTCTTCCCGTTTTGCTATTTCAATCATGAACCTAAATTAGTTCGTCGATATCCCAAAACGAACAGAGACTAAGATTTCTAATTCTACATTGCAGAAAACGTGGATATCTCCTGCTGATTGTCCTATCATTTAGGCCGTAGGAAGCCCTCTCTTAAGAACAACAGATTTGATACCCACGTTGGGACATATATGCATTGCCCCCGAAAGTGTGCATGAGGCTGTTGGAGCCTCAGCACACCCCGGAATGCGCATAGATGCAACATCCGTAGGCGCCACCTGTGCATTGCCTTTGAAAGAGATTTGAGGTTCCTACGTTCAAATGATCAAAAACAAAGCTAGCAGTGCCGCTTTACCACATGTAGTACCACATTGCCCAGTTTTTTCATAAGAAAGACATGCAATGTGGCACGGCAAAATTACAAAAAAAAATGTTTTGACAAGCAAGTATTAGGTTGTTTTTCAATATTAGGTTGCAAATAATTGTAATTATCATAGATTATTTGTACCTTTGCGATATGCTTTCAGTAAACTCTTTCAAAAAATAATGCAATATATGAACAAAGTCATTATCATTGGTTGCGGTGGTGTCGGAACCGTATGCGCACACAAGTGCGCCCAGAATCCCGACGTGTTCAACGAGATTGTGATTGCATCGCGCAATCAAGCCAAGTGCGACGCCGTGGCACGAGCCATCGGGGCCCCTAACATCACCACCGACCAGGTCGATGCCGACGATGTCGACCAACTGGTGGCACTGTTCAACCGCCACAAGCCCAACTTGGTCATCAACCTGGCGCTGCCCTACCAGGACCTCACCATCATGGAGGCTTGCCTGAAGTGCGGGGTGAACTATCTGGACACGGCCAACTATGAGCCGCGCGACGAGGCGCACTTCGAGTACAGCTGGCAATGGGCCTATCGCGAGCGCTTCGAGCAAGCAGGATTGACTGCCATCCTGGGCTGCGGCTTTGACCCGGGCGTGACCAGCATCTACACCGCGCGTGCCGCCAAGCACCACTTCCAGGAGATTCACTACCTCGACATCGTCGACTGCAACGCCGGCGATCACGGAAAGGCATTTGCCACTAATTTCAACCCCGAGATCAACATCCGCGAGATCACCCAGAAGGGGCTCTACTGGCAGGATGGCAAGTGGGTCGAGACCGAGCCGCTCGAGATTCATCAGCCGCTGACCTATCCCAACATCGGTCCGCGCGAGAGCTACCTCTTGCACCACGAGGAGATCGAGTCGCTGGTCATCAACTACCCGACCATCAAGCGGGCACGCTTCTGGATGACCTTCGGCGAACAGTACCTCAAGCACTTGGAGGTGATTCAAAACATCGGCATGAGCCGCATCGATGAGGTGGAGTATGAGGCTCCGCTGGCCGACGGCACCGGCACGGCACGCGTCAAGATTGTGCCACTGCAGTTCCTCAAGGCTGTGCTACCCAACCCTCAAGACCTGGGCGAGAATTATCAAGGCCAGACCTCGATTGGTTGCCGCATCAGTGGCATCGGCAAGGACGGCAAGCCGCTCACCTACTACATCTACAACAACTGCGACCACCACGCCGCCTACGAGGAGACTGGCATGCAGGCCGTGAGCTACACCACCGGCGTGCCCGCCATGACGGGTGCCATGATGTTCCTCAAGGGGCTGTGGGTCAAGCCCGGTGTGCACAACGTCGAGGAGTTTGATCCCGACCCGTTCCTCGACGAGGTGGCCAAGCAGGGGCTGCCCTGGCACGAGCAGTTCAACATCGACCTGGAGCTATGACAAAGGCTGAATTCAAAAAGGCTATTGCCGCACTCAGCAAGGCCGAGCTCGAAAAACTGCTGCTCGACACATTCAGCGCAAACAAGGAGGCACGCACAGCACTCACACACGCATTCGGTGTCGATCCTGCCGAGCTCGAGCTGATGTTGGACGACACCCGAGAACGCATCTGGAAGGCATTCCACCCCGCACGAGGCTACTATGCCAAAAGCTGTGTGGCGCGCAGCAACAAAGCCATCAACGAGTTTAAGCAGGTGTGCAAAGAACCCGAGATGATTGCCGACCTGCTCGTCTTTCAGGTCGAGCAGATTGCCGAGTGCAACCTGGAATGGGATTTCTATGCCAGGTCGTCTGACAACCGCACCATGGCATGCGCCAAGTTTCTGGCCAGACACAACCTGCTGGCGCGGTTTGAGCAGCGCATGGACAAGGCACTGGCACAGATTGCAATGTTCTCATTTGTCAGCTGCGAGAGGACCCTCGAGAGCTATCTGGAAAGCATCAGCAACCGGTAAAAAACTGCATCAGTCACTCTCACCACCGAGAGTGACTGATGCTATTATCTGCCGATGCCGACAATGCACAGCGGTACTAAAACTCCTTGAAGCACAGGGGCAGGGTCGAGGCAATGCTCTCAAGGCGGTAGACCGTGTCGCGGCCCGCCAGCAGTATCTCGATAGGATGAGGAGCATTCTTCTCAAACTCGAGAATCGCTTGACGGCAAGTGCCGCATGGGGCCACCGGCTCGGCCACAATCTGGCCGTCCTGCGATGCCGTGATGGCCAGCTTGCGCACTGGCACGCCAGGATAACGTGCACCGGCGGCATAGATGGCACTGCGCTCGCCGCAAATGCCCGCAAAGGCCGCATTCTCCTGATTAGCACCGATAAAATACTCGCCGTTGTCGAGCACCAGCGCGGCCCCAACGTGATAGTTGCTGTAGGGGGCGTAGGAGGCACCAGTGGCCTCGCGAGCCATGTCGACAAGTTTCTTGTCCTCTTGGCTGAGTTCGGTGTAGGCAAATACTTGTATCTTTGTGGTGATATTTTTCTCGGTCATGACATTATGCTTTTGAAACTATGCGCAAAAATAGGCATAATTTCTTAAATGACAAATAAAAAACGGCATTTTGCACGTTTTTAGTCTTTAGACCTTAGTTTTTTGACGTTAGACGTTAACTAAAAACTAAGTACTAAGTTAGATGCTAGACGTTAGCTGTAAAAACTAAAAAACTAAAACAGGAGGGGGCGGGGATGGGCAGTAATTACGCATTGTGCATTACTGAAGTGCCTTGCCCAGCATCACATTGGTCACGGCGTTGACATCGGCGATGTCGACCTGGCCATCACCGGTCACGTCACCGCTACCGGTCGCATTTTCCTTGCCTAGCATCATATTGATCACGGCGTTGACATCGGCAATATCGACCAGGCCGTCGCCAGTCACGTCGCCGGGCAGCGCCTCACGGTCGGGATAGAGGTCGACATACATGCCCTGCCAGTCGTCAAACGAGAGTTTCCCCACGGTCAGGGTAGCGATGTCATAGTATCCGTCCTGCTGGCCATGCCAACCCCAGTTGACGTGTACCAGTCCGTTCTCGTCATAGCCGTCGATGATAAAGTTGTGCCCAACCAGGATGCCAACCTCAAAGTTGATGTCCTTGCCCGAATAGAGGATGGGCTGACGCTGCGATAGCATGCCGTAGACCATCTCCATCCATTGCGGCTCGTCGTAGAGCGGTCGCGGCAGCACACGCGCCGAGTCGTTGTAGCCGAAGTTCTCAATCATGGCCTTGAGGATGTTTTCGTCAAACGTCGAGCCGCCCAGCCGTGTCCAGTTGGTCTGCGCGGCCATGGCAGCATGATAGCACAGCGTGGCCACCGCCTCGCCCTGCCGGTCGTTGTAGTCGCCACTGTAGTCATCCAGCATGTTTTCCCAGTCGTAGGGCACCTGGCCCAGGTCTACACTCAGAGTCACATTGGCTTGGTCATACTTCACCACCACCGTCCGCTCACCAGCGCCCCGTTTGGGGTGGCGATAGTAGTTCATCAGTTGTGCCATCGCCGCCGGGCCACACCCCACGGCGTTGTGCGTCGAGTCGGGCAGATAGATGCCATATTTGCTAATGTCAGGCTCATACTCCAGAAACGGACACATATAGCGGCATGGCGCGTTCTGTCCCCACCGGGTGGTGAGCAGTGGCTCGACCGATGATGCAAACCGCGACGTGTCGGGTTGGGTGGTCTCGATCAAGGCAGCCCTCTGGATGGCTCTGAGCCACCAATTGAAACCCGGGTTGTCGGTCGTGGTGTCAAAGACGCTCTGGCGCGAATAGGCCAGCACGCGCGGCACATCGGTGTCGGTCGACACAATGGCAAAACCACCCTCATGGCCATAGACCGCCATGCGGGGATAAGTGGCTATGCGCTCGACGGGACGCGAACCAGCGAGCACGCGCATGGCGGCACGCATCTGCGCCTGATGTCGCGTGATGCCTCTGATGGGCAACACCATCATCAGTAAGCACAAGACAAGTAAGAATCTACTGTTCATCTCACAATTCATAATTTACAGCTTACACAAGGCGAGAATCGCCTCTTTTGCCATGTCAACGAGTTTTTTGTGTTCATCGTTGAGTGCAGTATAAGCAAAAACTTGTACCTTTGTGGTGTCATTCCTTTCGGTCATGACTTTATCTGCTCAAAAAATGATAGGCAAAAATAGGCATAATTTCCTAAACAACAAACAAAAAACGGTTTTTTGCTCGTTTCTGTTGCTATTAGTGGCACTTTTGGCACAGGGGCAGGCACTGAATGCACGCTATCTCGAGTACATCGACCGATACAAGGCCATCGCCCTCGAGCATCAGCGAGACTTTGGTGTGCCGGCAGCCATCACACTTGCACAGGGGCTGCTAGAGAGCAATGCAGGACAGAGCTACCTGGCACGACGTGGCAACAATCACTTCGGCATCAAGTGCTACAGCTGGAAGGGGCCAGTCGTCGAGTATGACGACACGCTCAAACACAACTGCTACCGCAACTACGGATGCGCCGAGGACTCGTTTCTCGACCATGCCAAGTTTCTCAAGGGCAAGCGATACAGCACGCTCTACGACCTGGACATCGCCGACTACAAGGGATGGGCAAAGGGATTGCGCGACTGCGGATATGCCGAGGACCCCGCATACCCGCAGAAGCTCATCCGCCTCATCGAACAGTATGAGCTGAACATGCTCGCGCCCGAGGTGGCCAACGAGCCACTGCCGGAGAAGGGCGTGGTGCCACCACCGCCCAGCCGCAAAGACGATGTGGCACAAGCCCAGGTGCCCCCACGACCAGCTCGAGCACGGCGTGTCGCCGAGCGGCCCACTGTGCCCGAACCATCGCGCGCGCAAGTGGACCGACGCATCGCACTTCGCCGAGCGGCAACCCACCGAAACCGTGCCACCAGTCCCACATCGGGCACAGCAAGCGCCGACAACGATTAATTCAATGCATACATTCATAATTTATAATACATAATGTAGGGACGCATGGCGACTCAACCTCACCCCTCACCTGCCAGCGGAGGGGAAGCAATGGGCACCAACACCCTGACAGTACACCAAGCAAGGTATCGGCTCTACTACTCTACTACTCTACTACCCTACTACCAAAAACTACCTAACAACTCACTCCTAAGATATGAAGAAAATCGTTTTTGCAACCAACAATGCCCACAAATTGGACGAACTGCGACAAATCATGGGCGACAACTGGCAGGTGCTCAGCCTGGCCGACATCGGCTGCCACGACGACATCCCCGAGACGGCACCCACCATCGAGGGCAACGCACGACTCAAAGCCGAGTATGTCAAGCAGCACTATGGCTACGACTGTTTCAGCGATGACACAGGCCTCGAGATTGACGCTCTGCACGGCGAACCTGGAGTGATGAGCGCCCGTTATGGCGGAGTGGCCCACGACAGCGAGCGCAACATCGACAAGGTGCTGCGCCTCATGGCCGATGTGCCCATCGAGCAGCGCACAGCCCACTTCCGCACAGCCATCTGCCTGATTCAGGATGGCGAACAGCAGCTGTTTGAGGGCCGCGTCGACGGACACATCCTCACCGAGCGCCACGGCACAGGCGGATTTGGCTATGACAGCATCTTCCAGCCCAACGAGGGCGACGGACGCACCTTTGCCCAGATGTCGGGCGACGAGAAGAACGCCATCAGCCATCGCGGACGCGCCGTGGCTGCACTGGTGGCACATCTGCACTCACTGTGATGGACACGCATGGGCGCATCCTGTCGCTTGACTGGCTCAAAGCAGTCTTTATCGTGGTAGTAGTGCTCTACCACTGCCCCGGCATCGACTTTTATATCCAGGCTACGTTCCCCACATTCTTTGCCATCGCCGGCTATCTGTTCAAGCCCGGCAGATACTCGTTCGGACAGTTTGCCCGCCGCAGGTGCCGGCAGGTGCTCGTCCCCTATCTGGTGTTTGGCGCGCTCTTCTATGCGCTGTGGCTGGCCATGGCACTGGTGCACAGCAGTCGCACCGGCGAGGCTGTCGACTGGCTGATGCCCCTGCGCCAGCTGGCATCGGGCTACCCAACGGCCATCGTAGGGGCCTACTGGTTTGCCAACTGCTTGCTGGTGATGCAGCTGGTCTACTATGCCATGATGCGCTGGCTGCCGGCACGATGGCATCTGCCGCTGACGATGGCTGTCTCGGCCACAGTATACTATCTCTATTACACCGAGTTCTGGGCATTGAGCTACATGCTGCTCTACATGCCGTTCTATGTCTTCGGCGTACAGCACAAAGATTTACTGGCGCGTGTGCAACTCGACACATGGCAGAGGCGTATGGTAGCCATTGTGGCTGCCGGAGCTGCGGTGTGGCTGATGTCTCATGCCATGACCCACTGGCACCGCGAGGCACACAACCTGCTGATGCTGGTGCTGCAGTTTGGCGTGGTGACCTGTGTCTTTGCGCTGGCCAGGTGGTGGACGACTGTGTGCCGGGTGCATTGCATTGTGCGCTGGGTGACCTTCGTCTCGTCGAGCGCCATCATCTTCCTGGCTGTGCAGAACGACGTGATCTACTACCTGTCGCTCACCTTCGACCGCGTGCTGCAGCTACCCATGACGGCGGCGACCGGCATTGCAATTGCGGCACTCACGATGGCCATCGGCACAATGACAGCATGGTGCATCAGGCGCTACTTACCCTTTCTCAATGCATAATGCACAACAACATAATCATAATTTATAATGCAGGGATGCGTGGAGCCTCAACCCCACCCCTCACCTGCCAGGGGAGGAGGAACAATGTGAGGCAGCGCCCTGACAGTACGCCAGACGAAGGTAACGGCCCTACTACTTGTACTACTCCACTACTCTACTACAAGAAAGCTACTCTACTACCAAAAAACTCTTAACTATTAAACCACCCAAAAATGAAGAAAAAAGTAATCGTGATTTCGACCAGCCTGCGACCGAACTCCAACAGCGACATGCTGGCCGACAAATTTGCAGAGGGCGCCATAGCTGCCGGAAACCAAGTTGAAAAAATCTCACTCCTGGGCAAGAACATCCAGTTCTGCAAGGGCTGCCTCGCGTGCCAGAAGTTGGGCAGATGCGTCATCGGCGACGATGTGAACGACATCATGGCACGCGTCCTGAAGGCCGACGTCGTGGCATGGGCCACACCCATCTACTACTATGAGATGAGTGGTCAGATGAAGACCCTCATCGACCGCATGAATGCCATGTACGAACAGGACTACCAGTTCCGCGATGTCTATCTGCTGACCACTGCTGCCGAAGACGAGGAGCAAACTCCCCGTCGCGCCGAGGCCGGCCTGACAGGGTGGATCGACTGCTATCCCAAGAGCCGTCTGGCTGGCACCGTCTTCTGCGGTGGTGTGAACGCCCCCAAGGAGATAGCCAGCAACCCCAAACTGCAAGAAGCCTACGACCTGGGCAAAAACGTCTGAACTCAAAAAATCTGAGTCAGCTTGAAAGAATGCAACTGAAAAACCGAAAAGACATATAGTTGATCTATTCGGCAATCATTCAAGCTGATTGTGAGGTGATTGCAAGATTGGGCAACCAGTTCCCCTCCCCTTTGGGAGAGGCTGCTGAAAAAAAGGCCTTAAATTCTCGGCCAGAGTCTATTTTTCACACTTGTTCACACTCTATCCTGTGCCCAACTCCATGAGGTTGTGATGTGTTTTTCCAGGCATGTTCGTTGTGATAG
>Ga0256404_1002280_pt1 | contig 42918 bp, 54 predicted proteins | sample RumenRJG_01DNA_FD_185990 | JGI IMG/M metagenome (GOLD analysis project Ga0256404, IMG submission 185990) | Bovine rumen microbial communities from Lethbridge, Alberta, Canada - RJG_01 | ecosystem: Host-associated > Mammals > Digestive system > Stomach > Rumen | place: Canada: Alberta | collected... | reverse complement strand
TAGATATGCGCTATGAAAAGAAAAGTACTATATTAACAACAAATATGAACTTTAATGAGTGGGATGGAATATTTTATGATGCGGTTGTTGCAAATGCCATTATGGACAGAGTTCTGCATCACGCACACGTGATACCAATATCTGGAAAGTCATACAGGTTAAAAGACCACATAAAGCAAACAGACTAATTGTACATTTTTATATAATATTTTTTGTACATTAGGTCTTGACATTTTATACTTCCTGTGGCGGGAAAATGGTTCCACATCTTCCAGATAAGCATACACCATCTGTTTTTGCGCATATGAGATGTTAAAATATACAACTGAATATTCCGAAAAACTTCCGTAAAGGGAGTCTGTTTGTCATGCCTAAAAATAATTCTTTTGGCAAAAACCATCTGTTAATAAAACACGGGATATGATAAACTTATGGAAGAGAGCAAAGATTGAATCCCCATAGATAGTGGCGAAAGGGACGCGACTTTGTTCACCAAGGAAAAATCGAAATTGATGTAAACGAAAGGGCAGTTTTATAAAACCGCAAGACTGCTTTTTCGTTTACACCAACTCCGATTGTTTCCTTAACAATTTGTCTTTCTCTTGATTTCCTATTATACACCAAAATTATGAATATTTCTACCCGCCGTCTATTGACCTCAGTTACGAGGAAAATAGGCGGCTTTTTTTCGTTCAGAAAAAAATTTTTCAAGAAATTTTTGAAAAAGGGGTGATTTAGGGTGTGCATTTTGACCCCCTTTGTCCAAATGAGTGAAGGGGTTAATTCCGAACCACGAAAACGGGAGCCTTTCACTTGTACTTTGACAACTGAATAAGTCATTCACTAAGACTTTAATTCTGATGATTTTAGCCACCTTATCGGGTACGCCGTGACTTCTGCATTGCAGAACAGCGAGAACTCCCGGTATAAGTAATAGGTTGCCCCTGTTACGGCGATGACAGTCAGAAGGATAATGATACTTCTTTATAAGAAGATAATTTTTAGGAGAGCCAGAGTAGAGATACTTTGGCTCTTCGTGCGTTGAAGGGAGGTGAGAGTATGCGTTTTCGACTATTTGAAGTAGAGGACAAGGTATCTGAAATGGAACTTGTTACTGATGATACAGTGGCAGAGGTTGATGACGATATGGAGCTTGTCTTAAGTGGGTGGTGGGTATATATACCGGACATAAATATAAGTTTAAGACAGGGAACTGTGTGTATATGGGATGAGGAAGAAAAGATATTCATGCCAGATTTTGATGTAACAGTAGTCTATGAGGGAAATGTAACAGAGTCAGAGTGGCTATATTACGAGCAGGATGGCTTTGCTATAACACTTGCTAATTGGCTAAGTGGAAAGCTTGATATGGAGATACTGGAGCAGTTGTGGTGTGAGCTGATTGTAGAAAATTAAAGATATATTTGGAGGAAAAGATTATGAAGTATTCAATTAAGGTTAATGAAGTTAAGGCAAAGGGAGATCAGGACAGTTCTCTCAAAGGTTTCGCAACAGTAGTATTTGGTGATTCATTTAAGATTACTAATATTGCAATCCTTGAGAATAAGGAGAAGGGCGAATTATTTGTATCTATGCCAAGATACAAGAGCAATGAGAAAGATGCTAATGGAGGCAGTGTTTATAAGGATGTTTGTAATCCTATAACAGCAGAGTTTCGTGAGGAGTTATATACCAATATCCTTGAGGAGTACAACAAGGTTGTAGCCAATGAAAACAAGGATATGGCAGAGGATAAGGGAAGTATTGCTGCACCTGAGTTTTCTGTTACAGTAACACCTTTTACCAGAGAAAATAGCAATATCAGAGGACTTGCAAGGATTTATTTTGAGGACAGTTTATCGTCAACAATGTAAATCTGTTACAGGGCAAGGAAAAGGTATTTATTGCAATGCCATCATATAAGACAAAGCAGGTTGATGAACAGGGCAGAGCAATTTATCAGGATGTTTGCTATCCGGTAACAAAGGAGTTTAGGGAAAAACTTTATGCTGAAATCGAGAGAGCCTACAATGAGGCACTTGATAAGCAGATGCAGGAAGCACAGGAAAAGGCACAGAATGTAAATGATAAGAGTCAGCAGCCAAAGACTTATGAAAATGAGTTTATACAGATGGACTCTTCACCAACACCATTCAGATAATGTGAAAAATTATAACACCAATGAGGTAGGGGCGCAGGGTAGCGCTCCTATTTTGTGGAAAGGAAATTTATGGAGAGTACGATGATAAATGATGAGATTATGCAGGAACTCATTACTCTTTTGAGAGAAAACAATATGAAGCGTGAAGCCAATGATACTTTTGAAATATGCAATTATATAGATGGGTTGCAGGATAAGATATCTGAAATGCAGGTTGAATTAGACAATATGCAGCAACAGTTAAAGCAAATGGAAAATGATAAGCTGGTTAATAAGTTAAAAGCCCAGCTTTCAAAGACACAGACAAAGGTGTCAAATACTTTCGGACAGATAAAGACAGAGTTCTTTATCGTGAAGAATAGCATCAGGTCTAGGGCTTCGGATATTGTTTCTGATTTTAAGAAAAAAGGCAGGTCAGCATTAAATAAGATTTATGAGGTGTTTGATGTAAAAGATCAACTTGTGAATATGAGAGTAAAGGTAAAGGAATCTCAGGAAGATGTTGCACATGCACTTGATAAGATAGACGCATTTGCAGTGGGAATGAGTGAGGCTTGAGGTTAAATTAAAAGAGAAATAAAAAGGCAAGGTTGTAAAATAGTATGTTCAACTTTGCTTTTGGTACATATATTTTATTGAAATAAGTGATGACGAATAAAGGAAAATACGATATAATAAGCAATTAAGATAGTTAGATAAAATTCCGATTTAATGAAGTTGACAAATCGGAAGTTGCAGAATTGATAAATTTACCTTTCGAAGAAAAAACAGTAATCTTGTATAAGAATAAAAAAACAAGCATTATCCATCAATTTAAATATAAGGTAAAAAAGAGTATCAACCGACGAGGAGAAAAATAGATGAATATTACAAGTCTTGAAATTGCACAGGCAACAATGGATATGTTCTTTTGTTTGTTCTGTCTAATAATGTTTGTTTCAATTAAAGCAAATAATCCAAAACAGAAGAGTATGAGGATGTTCGTTCGATTATTTCTTATTGCTACAGTTCTGTTTTTTGGAGAGACTTTGGCATATATTTTTAGAGGTAACCTTGGTCCTTTTAATATTTTAGTAACTAGAATAGCTAATCTTATGGTATTTGCTATGAACATAGCAATGGCAAATACCTATGTTAGGTATGTTAGTTCTGTTTTTGTTGAAAAAGGTGCTGAAGTAAGTGGCAATAGTGTTAAAATTGCCAATATCTTTTCGTGCATTAATATTTTCATTGTTGTGGTTAATTTGTTTTATCCATGGATGTATTATTTCGATGAGGCAAATTATTATCACAGGAATAATTTCTGGTATGTATATACACTAATATCACTTGTCGTCATATTTATAGGAGCAGGTATGGCGATTAAGTATAGAAAGTATTTGGAAAAACGAAGCTTCATTTCAATGATGCTGTTTTCATTTATTCCAATAATTGCAACAGTTGTACAGTCCTTTATTTATGGATTTTCTATAACCAATTTAGGACTGGGAATAGGTTCATTCGTAATGTTTGCTGCATATATGTATGATTGGTCTCATAATGGGGATGAACATACGAATATGATTAATGACAGCAGATTTGATGCTGTTATTATGTTTATCATAATGCTACTTAGCATGAGTGTTTCCATCATAGCATGTGTGAATGTGATTCAGCAGGTAACTAAGGAAAACTCTGAAATACAGAGCAGAACAATTGCGCAGATGGTTTCAGCAAAGATTGAGAATGAATTTATTAAGCCAATTACTGTTTCTCAGACGATTAGCAGTGATATTGATATAAGAACCTATATAGAGGGGAAAACCAGAGAAGAGGCGGATGGTGTCAAAGACGATATAACTAATCGTCTGGTATCCATTGGTAATGAATTTGATTATAAAATGGTATTTGTTGTTTCGGATAAAACAAGAGCATATTATACATATAATGGAATAAGTAGGTATCTTGATGTTGAAAATGACAGCCATGATATATGGTATAAGGATTACTTGGATTCAGGGAAAAGATATATAGTTAATGTTGATACTGATGAAGATAATAACGGGAGTCTTTCGGTGTTTATTAATTACGGTATTATTGACACGAATGGAGACATTTTGGGAGCATGTGGTGTCGGAGTTGATATGAATGACCTTGTAGACATACTTGCCAGGTTCGAGGAAGAGTACAATATCAAAGTATATTTAGTTAATCATGATGGACTTATACAGGTTGATACGGATGTAAGTTCTATAGAAACATAGACATACACTTAAGGAGAGATGTCCGCATGTGACAGTTGATACGGATGTAAGTTCTATAGAAACAGGCTACTTGGATAATTCATATTTTGACAATATATCAGATGATGATTTTTATTATCAGTTATCGGAGAATGGCTGTTATATGACCAAGTATCTCGAAGGATTTGATTGGTATATAGTAATAAGAGATAATAATCCTGTTAAATTGGATGTAAATAAAATTATACTTCCAATTGTTTTAATCTTTATTGCAGGCGTATTAATAATGGCAACTTCATTTGTTATTATTAGTATGAGAGAGAAGAAGGCAAAGGATGCATACAACAGAAGATATGAAGCATCTATAAAGGACGAGCTTACAGGCTTATATAATAGACGAGGGTTTGAAGTTGACTGTGAAATAATCAAGAAAAATAATAACTTAATAGAATACGTTCTTATTATGATGGATTTGAACGGTTTAAAAGCAGCTAATGATAATATTGGTCATGAAGCAGGGGATGAGTTAATTATTGGCGCTTCGAAGTGTATGGATAATGCATTCTCAGGTCTTGGAAGGACGTATCGTGTAGGTGGCGATGAGTTTGTTGCATTACTGAGAGGAACGAGAGAAGAAGCACAGGATGCAGTTAAGACATTTGATTATTTAACTGAAAACTTCCAGGGAAATCTTATTTCTGAACTTAGTGTGTCTAAGGGAGTAGTTGTTTGTTCAGAACATATAGAACTTAATTTTGAAGAAATTAAGGCAATGGCTGATAAGTTGATGTATGCAGATAAGGATGAATATTATAGACGAACAGGAAAAGATAGAAGACGAGTTTGATTTATAAATTGAAACTTATTGATGAATCACTAGATTCCGACTTATAATGTTAATCTGGTCGTAAGGCTGATTATATATGCAAAGATAAAAACGCAATGTATATCATATGATATGCTAGAGCCGGTAGGTAGCCCGGCCGTCATAGGAAGACTATGGCAAGTAACCTGCCCCTCCAGGTTGTCCATTCTTTGCTCAATAAAAAGAAGGTGAAGTAAAGACTGTTGGAACTGATATTGACAAATTAATGCCACCAGTAAGTAGATTTGGTGGTGGAAATAGAGCAACAAAAAAGAAAACTGTTATTGACAGATTAAAAGCTACTTTGAAAAATTTTATGGCGTTGGTGGAGCGGCTAGGTTTACTAAAGGTGTGTGATATGGATTTAGAACGAATAATGCTTTAATATACATTTTCGTATATATTAACTATTTAAAAGTGCAATATTACAGCTTTATTATTGTACCAATTATGATATAATGTAAGCGTAATAAGTTGTTGCATTCTGATAAAGGAGGAATGTGCAGAACAGAGTAGGTTTCTTGTATAGTTCAGGAAATGATAACAAAAAAGACACAATTAGACGGTAGACTATATTAACAAATAATACATAGGAGGTATTAAAAATGAACTTAATGGATAGTATTAATGCAGGTGTGAATTCAGCAATGAAAGCTGCTAAGAATGGTACAGAAAACTACAAGGCTAAGGCAGCAATTGCAGAGCAGGAGAGAATTATTGAGAAGATGACATCAGAAATTGGAAATCTTGTTATCATTGATCTTGATAATGGTACAAACTTATCTCCAGCAGTAATGGAGAGATATGCAGCAATTAAGGCTGCAAGGGATATTATCTCTGAAATTAAGATTGAAAAGCCTGAAGTAGTAAAAAAAGTATGCCCTTCATGTGGTAAGAAGTCAACAAGTGAGATGGATTATTGTGGTCACTGCGGTACAAAACTTGAGGTTGAAGTCGAGAAAGATGATACTGACGAGTCAGATGATTCAGATAAGCCAGAAGAGTAAAATGAGTTAAAAAGTATTTGTGAGGAACCTTCATGTTGGAGGTTCCTTTTTGAATGCAAAGATTACGGGATTGTGAAGAAAAAACTAATTGAAAGTCTTCGCTATATCGAATATAATTATATATTATAAATGTCGCTAAAAATGAATATAACATTGACGGAGGATATGTATGGATTATTTCACTTCAGCTGAATATGCCGATAAATGGGGCATATCTCAAAGAAGAGTTGCTATGTATTGCAAAGAAGGTCGAATTATTGGTGCAGAACTAAAAGGTAGAACTTGGTTGATACCAGCAGATACGAAAAAACTGGAAGATCCGAGAAAATCGAAAAGTAGCGAGAAAATGGAGGTAAAAAGATGTTAGGTATAATTATAAGCTTATTGGTTGGCGGTATTTCTGGAACTATTGCAGGAAAGCTTATGAATAGCAAGGGAACGTTGCTGTTTAATATTATTTTAGGCTTAGTAGGTGGTCTTGTAGGTGGAGTGGTCCTTGGGATTTTAGGCTTATCAGGTCACGGATTTATTGGAAATATAATTGTTTCTGTTATAGGTTCTTGTATGTTGATTTATGTAGCAAGAGTAATAACAAATAAAAGATAGAGAGGTTAATTATGCAGGGGAAGACACATTTTGTTGTTGGAACAGCTGTGACAATGGCGGTCCTGCATCCTGATAATGTACCAGAATTGATAGGTGGTACTGCTATTGCTGCACTAGGAACTTTGATATGTGATGTTGATTCTGATTCGTCGGAGTCGAATCAAAAAGGTAGTATAGCTGTTGGCATAGGTTTTATTGCACTTTTACTCTTGATGTTAATAGAACATAAGTGGAATATGGGAATAACCGATTTTTTATTGAATAACAGCAATATTATTAGATTTATTATAGGATTAGTTCTTTTTCTGGTTGTATGTATTTTTGGTAAATTACATGCACATAGAACATTTATGCATTCGTTCTTAGCTGGTGTAATACTTACAGGATGTTTATATATTATGTTTCCAACAACAATAAAATATTTTATTGTTGCTTTTATATCACATCTGGTTTTAGATGTTGTAAACAAAAAAGGAGAGCAGCTATTTTACCCCTTGAAAATAAAAGTTGGGTTAGGTTTATGTTCAGCAGATGGAGCATTTAACAAATTATTATTTGGGATAGGAAATATTGGTTTGATAGTAGTTTATGCTGTTCTGATTATAAGAATAGTAGTAAAATTTGTTGCTTAATAAAATTATAAAGAATGGAGTTTAACGATGTATAAAGAGAGTGATTTGGTTGCAATTGCCAAACGTGAGAATAATAAAAAGAGAAGTTATCTTGTAGTTGATCCGCTACAAGGAAAGCATATACCAGTTTCACCTAAAGCAGCATTGGATTTATTTAGGGAATTGGCAAGCAAGGTTAAAAATGCGTACCAAGGAGAAAGAATATTATTTATTGGTTTTGCTGAAACTGCAACTGCTATAGGAAGTCAAGTAGCAATCTCTGTAGGAGGAAAATATATTCAAACTACTAGAGAAGTTATTGACGATGTAAATTATTTGTATTTCTCTGAGGCTCATAGTCATGCAACAGAGCAAAAACTTGTAAGAGAGGATATTGAATCAGTAATAAAAGATGTTGATAGAGTTATTTTTGTTGAGGACGAGGTAACAACAGGAAATACAATTTTGAATATTATACATATAATGCAAAAAGAATATGGAAATATAAAATTTGCTGTTGCATCGCTTCTCAATGGAATGAATGACGAGTGCTTAAAAATATACGAAGATATGGCGATTGATTTACACTTTCTTGTAAAAACAAATCATGATAGATACACAGAAATAGCAGATTCGTATATATGTAACGGAGAGTATATTGAACCTGATTATTCAGAAAATAAAGTGAATCAGTTAAATATTGATGGCAGTGTAAATGCTAGAAGGTTGCTGAGTACATATGATTATCATAAGGCAGTTGAAGAATTGTGGAAAGAAATTTGCAAGAAAATGACTGTTAATAAGGATAAATCATATTTAGTTATTGGAACTGAGGAGAGCATGTATCCAGCAATTTATATAGGAGAACAGATAGAAAAAATTGCTAAGAGTGTTAAAACACATTCTACAACAAGAAGTCCAATATCTGTTAGCAATGATGAGAAATATCCGTTACATACGAGATATGAAATTAGAAGCATGTATGATGATGAAAGAGTAACTTATATATATGATATTGCGAAATATGATGAGGTTATTATAATAACCGATTCAAAACATGATGAAAAGAAGGGTGTATATTCGCTTATTAATGCTATAAGAAAAAATAATTGTAATATCACTCTGGTTAGGTGGAATTAGATGCAGAGTACATATAAAGAAGATGATGTGATTCTTCTGTTAAAGGATATTACTGGTTTGGTTGAACCACAATCGACAGAAGAAAGAGAAAAACTTATACAGTCAGGAAAGCATTATTGTGAAATGTTGCCGATAGAATATGTTCCTACTGAAAAGTATATGGAAGTATATAATGAGGCTGTGGAAATATATGCAAAATCCAATGCTGAAGCAATAGCAAACTTGGCAGATAAGGTAATGAATCAACGAGGAAAAGAGGTCGTATTGGTATCTCTTGCTAGAGCAGGTATTCCAATAGGAGTATTACTTAAACATTATATAAAGTTCAAGTATAAGGTTGATGTTCCACATTACTCTATTTCAATAATTAGAGGACGTGGAATTGATGATAATGCAATGAAGTATTTGTTAGAAAGATATAAGGCAGAACAATTACTATTTGTAGATGGATGGATTGGGAAAGGGGCAATTCTTAATGAATTAAAGAAGGATATAAGTGCATATCCCGGTGTTTCGTCAGATATAGCAGTTGTAGCTGATCCAGCGAATGTTACAGAATTGTGTGGAACACATGATGATATTCTTATTCCAAGCTCATGCTTGAATTGTACTGTCTCTGGATTGGTTAGTAGAACATTTTTGAGAGATGACATCATTGGAGAGAATGATTTTCATGGAGCTGTATTCTATGGAGAGTTGAAAGATTCGGACTTATCGTATGATTTTATAGAATCTATAGAGCGAGAGTTTGAGGTCAATTCAAACAAAGTGGAGAATATAATTGATGGATACGGAATAGATGAAGTTAGAGAAATCGCAGAAAAATTTGAGGTGAGCGATATAAACTTTATTAAACCAGGTATAGGTGAAGCTACAAGAGTCTTGCTTAGAAGAGTTCCTTGGAAAGTTTTAGTTGATGAAAGATATAAAGATAGCAATGAATTAAGACATCTTTTGAGATTAGCAGAAGAAAAGAGTGTTCCAGTTGAGTATTATCCATTAAAACATTATAAGTGTTGTGGAATAATTAAAAAAATGGCTGATGTTTAGGAGATAGAAATGAAGAGAGTTTGGTTTAATCATTGGTTTAGTACATCTTATAGATTGATTGAAATGATGAAGGATAATGCTGATGAAGAAATTGTGATTATAGGTTCTAATAAACAAAAGGATTCGATTATTCAGAAGGTTTGTGATGAGTGGTATCAAGATTCTTTAGCTAGTGGAATGGAGTATGTGGATGATTGTGTAGAGTTCTGTAAAGAACATAATGTAGATGTATTCGTTCCGAGAAGAATGATGGTTGAAATCAGCCAAAATATTGAAAAGTTTAATGATATAGGTGTTAAAGTTTTAGTTGATGATTATAGCATTATAAAATTATTAAATGATAAAGCAGCAACATATGATTACTTCAAAGATGTTAAGGGGATTTCAATTCCTGAGTATTTTATAGTTAATACTGTTAATGAGTTTGAAAATGCATATCATACATTAAAAGGGAAATATGATCAAGTTTGCGTGAAGTTTGTAAAAGATGAAGGTGGAATGAGTTACCGAAGAATTGTTGAAAGAAGTGGAAAGTTCTCTAGCCTTAAAATATACTCGTCTGCCGAAATGACTTTTGATGCATACAAGGAGGCTTTGAGTGAGAAAGAATCATTTGATGATCTTATGGTTATGCCGTATTTACCGGGAAAAGAAATTAGTGTCGATTGTCTAAAAACTGCGAACGGATTGATTGCTGTGCCTAGATTTAAGGGAGCTGCAAGACATGAGAAGGTTGAATACAGAGACGATATTATGAATATGGCAAATTTGATAATGGATAAGATAGACTTACAATATCCATGTAACATACAGTTTAAAATAAAGGATGATATTCCTTATTTGCTTGAGATTAATACAAGAATGTCAGGCGGTTTGCAAATGAGTTGTCTTGCAGCAGATGTTAATATTCCTAATATAGCTCTTAATAAGTTGTTAGGTAAGGATATTGATTGGCAACAGAATAAGAGAGAAGTTACAGTATCATACATAGAAATACCAGATATTATATAATCATGAAAAGGGTGTGACAAATCTATGAAGTATGAAGAGATGATAAAAACAGTATATGCTATTAAAGATTATTTAGCGAAATTAGATGAGTCATCAGTATCGGCTAAGTATGGTTATTTATCGCCATTTGATGAAACATTTGAAAAAGAATTTAAAAATTATGTATTGTGTTTGATGGATATAGATAACAATATTTCAAATGATGAACTCGAAATTTTTAATACGTTGTTTGAAACAAATTATTCAGTTCAAGAAATCAATAAAGCGAAAAGAGATGCGGATTATAGCCAGTTTTTTGATAGTGCATTAGTTATTGCAAGCGGGGATATGGCTGACTATAAGAAGAATAGAAAATATGCCGATAATGGTGAGCCTATGTCTAAAGCACTTCTTAATGTATTAGAAGCGGTAGCCGATGAGGTAATGTCTAAAAAGAAAGATTATAATTCACGAGAAAAAGTTTATTATAATAAAACTGTTGAAAGAGCTAGAAAAGATGTTAATAGCATTTTAGGACGTAATGCTGTTCCTGATGTATCAAAGGTTTTAGTGCGACAAATAGACAGAGATGTAGATGCTGCTATTAGCAACATTTCACGAACAATGTCAGATTTATTCGGTATGATGTCAGTTGATATGGCTTCTGTAAATTCATATGTTGGATTGGGAAAAGATAAAAAGGAATCAATAAGTAATGCGTATGAAGATAGATATACAGATATAATGAATTCAAATAATAATCCGATTAGCGTTGGAGTGAAAGAAGAAAAAGAAGAGAAAAAGGATGATGCCAAAGATAATACTGAGGAGCCTGAAAAAAGCTTAGAAGAGTTATTAGCAGAGCTTGATTCTCTTATTGGACTGGCAGAAGTGAAAAAAGATGTGAAGTCGCTTATTAATTTGCTAAAGGTAAATAAGATTAGGCAGGAAAGAAATCTTCCAACTTCACCAGTTGGACTTCATTTAGTGTTCTATGGTAATCCGGGTACTGGCAAGACAACTGTGGCACGATTGCTTTCAGGGATTTATAAGCAACTTGGGTTTTTGTCAAAAGGTCACTGTGTAGAGGTTGATAGATCAGGATTAGTTGGAGGGTATGTAGGTCAAACTGCACTTAAAACACAAGAGGTTATATCTTCTGCATTGGGAGGAATTTTGTTTATTGATGAAGCATATTCATTAACTGTTAATAAAGGTGCAGAAGATTTTGGAGGAGAAGCTGTAGATACATTGCTCAAAGCTATGGAAGATAATCGAGATGATTTAGTAGTAATAGTTGCAGGTTATCCTGATTTAATGAATGAATTTCTACAGTCTAATCCGGGATTGAAATCAAGATTCACTAGGTTTATAAATTTTAAAGATTATGAACCTGATGAGCTTATGCAGATATTTGATAGATTGAGGGAAAAGGGTGGATTCAGTATTTCAGATGATTGCAAAGAGAAACTATTAGACATATTTAACAATGCAGTAGAGAATAAGACATCGGATTTTGCTAATGGTCGATTTGTTAGAAATGTTTTCGAGAAGACGGTATCTAATCAGGCTAACAGAATCGCTGAATTAGAAGATATTACAGATGAACAATTAATGGAAATTGTAGCAGAGGATTTGCAAGCGTAAATAAAATGGCAGGTATCACTGATATCTGCCATTTTGAGTACTATTCAATAATTCCGTAATATTCGGCTAATAGCTTTGTTTTTTCAGCCCAATTGAAATGAGTTTTGTATTCATTCATACGTTCTTTGGTTGAATTGCCTATAACAAGATTTGGATTTTTACTATCCCAATTAAGTATGCTGATTGCATCATCATAGTTTTTGCGTGTTACCTTGTATGATTCGTTTACTACGGTTATTTGGTTAGGGTGTATGACAGTTTTTCCAATGAATCCACAAAGTATATCTTCTTTGATTTCATTTCTTAGTCCTTTGTCCCAGTCAGTTCCAGAATAGTATTCCCAAACTGGACCAGATACCACGTAGTTTTGCCCATATACAGTCATTATGTCTGTGAAAATATCAGAAATTGGTTTGATGCTGTGGATAGACTCATCAACTCCACGTCTAAAACCAAATAAATGACAAAGATCATTTCCACCAACACGTACATTAAGCACTAATTCTTCGATATCATCGAGTTTATCCTTGAGCTGATAGAGATTGTTGTATCTGTATCTCTTGTCAATGATATTGGCACTTTCATAGATTGGCATAAGATACATTGGCTTGTTAAGTTTGCTGTTTAATCTTATTAGTGAATCTATGTATAAGTCCGCATTATCAAGTGAAAATTTTGGAACAATTATTCCTTTGATTAGCTCTGAACATATTCCTAAGTTATCAAATAATCGCTCAATTTGTTGATGTTCTCTTACTCTGATGAAAATGTTAGGTAGAGCAAGAGGAGTACTTTGGTTGGCTATATATATTTCTTGAAGTGATTTAACAAGCTGAGCTTCAGCTTCAAGAACAAAGTTATCATTTATGGTATCTTCTAGGCAAAGTGCCAAAGAAAACTTTTCTTCAAATTTATTCTGAATTAATGATGATGCAATGGATTTTCTATTGGCTGGACAATACATTAACGCACCTACAGAATAATAAATAATGTTATTTTTCATGTTGTTTTTTAAACTCCGTGTTAAAATTATGTTGCAAAAATCGAATATATTGTTCATAATAACAAATTTTGCAAAAAAAGTGTACCATTTTTTTAATTTTTATGATATACTTTAATCTAGTAAACTGAGAGGTGTGGGTTTATGGCGGAAACAATAGTTTATAGACACAATGTAATGAATATAAATTCCATTGATACCTTTCTTAGTATAAAGGGAGGATTTAATAGAGGTCAGAGAGATGTTTATTTTGTAAGAGTCTTGGGACGAGTACAAAATATCGAAAACTCTATTGTTGATATAGATAAAAGAATGGATATTGAGGCAAAAAGCAAACGTTTGAGTTATAAACGAATTAAGACAATGCCTCTTATACAATCTCAAGAAGATGTTTCTTTTTATGCGGAACAGTATGATCGATGGAAAAATAAGAGAAGTTTGTATTTGAAAAATAACAATACAGCTTTGTTTTCTGATGTATTATATGATGCATTGACTATTATCCTGAATAGTTATCGAAGAATTAAACCATCACTCACAGAATCAATCGAGAGAAACTTAGCTGCTAAGATGTTGTTTTGGATGGACAATATTCTAGGTGATACATTAAATGATTGGGAAGAGAGAAAGTGCTACAAGGTTATTGTAGAAAATATCTCAAAAGATCAAGATTACCTATTTTGTTATTTGATGACATTAATAGGCTGTGACGTATTGATGCTTCAATACAATTCGGATGTTAATATAATTGATGAATTGAAAAACAAATCAATATCTATTAACGCAGGTTCATTTGGCAATTTGAATATTCCTGAATATAAGCCATACAAGGAAGAACAAGTTGTGGAAAAAGTAAGCATACAGAATACTACCGGAAAATCAACAGTTTCATCTTCACAGGAACAGTTAAAACCAAAACCAGTTAGCATTGCAAGACCTGATAGAGATAATAAGACGAGACAGTCTAATATAAAGGTAGAGGCGGCAAAGGCTCCTGTAAAATCAAATGTTAAAGCTGATTCGGAGTCAAGACAAGAAGCAGACGATAATTTGTCAAAGAGAACGGTAGTAAATACAAGTACGGATAAAACAAAGAAAAATACTGAAAAGAGTTTTGAAGAATTGGCAATGCTCGCATCATCAGTAGTAATGATAACTGTTTTTAACAGAAGTGGAGAGCCAGAAGCGACAGGCTCGGGTATTATGATTGGCAAAGATGGCTACATTCTAACAAATAATCATGTTGTAGAGGGTGGAGCTATATTTGCTGTTCAAATCGAGGATGATGATAATGTTTACCCGGCGGATTCGGTTATAAAAACCAATAAAATGCTTGATTTAGCTATTATTAGAATTCCTAAGAAATTGAAGCCAATACCAATTTATAATGGCAAGAAGAAATTGGTTAGAGGTCAAAAGGTTGTTGCTATAGGTAGTCCATTAGGTTTGTTTAATTCTGTATCAGATGGTATTATTTCAGGTTTTAGAACGATTAATGATGTTGATATGATTCAGTTCACAGCACCTATATCTCATGGAAGTTCAGGTGGTGCGGTATTGAATATGCAAGGTCAGATAATTGGAATAAGCACTGCTGGTATTGATAAAGGACAAAATATAAATTTAGCAGTAGATTATGAAAATATATTGATATTTGCTAGAGGATTTTATTGATATATATTATTTAATATTTTGTTAAAAATAGATATATAAGTTTAATAAGATAAATTGATAGCAAATATTGAAAAAAAGCCACTTTTGTGATATAATTTTTGCCAAAAGTTGATAGGCTTTTAATAATTAAATATATATAAATATTGAGGTGGAGAAAAATGCTAGAACACAAGAGAATAGAACACCTCGATGATTATTTTTTGGAATTAAGTAAGCGTAAGGAAAAAGGAGTTTTCTTTTATAGGATAAATGGAATCTCTGAAGAAGTCAGAAGCTTTCTTTGCAAGTATTATGATTCGGCACGCAAACAAGGTGTAATCATTGAGGGGAGAATTGCTAACCCAACAGAAGGCAATTTATCATACTACAATGAAATCATGGGCATGGACTTCAAGATGGAAGAAAGCTTTATAGATATGAGCCTAAAGAAATGGCTTCCTAGAATGAGTGATGCACAAAGAGGATTAGTTTCTTCGTCTATTTATAATTCGCTTGACGATATGTTAAAACATGGAAAAACAGAGAATATGCTTAAAAACGCATATATCAAATATATGTGTTGGTTGTATTATAAGTTTGAACGTATTGTGGGGCAGTTAGGTCAGGATACATTACCTAAGATATTATATGAAGGCAATATAAGTACATATGAATTGATGTTGATATCTATTTTATCAAATGCGGGTTGCGATGTGCTTTTGGTTCAAAGTGATGAGGACCAAGCCTATAAAAAAGCTGATCCATCATTACAGTTATCAGAATTATATGAAGCTGATTTAGAAAAGATGCCATCTGATTTTTCTATAAGAAAGATGATAGAAGAAAAAATGAAAGCAGAGGCACCAAAACCTAAAGTTGTAAATGTAGCAAGACCAGATAGAGATGCGCGGACTAATGTTAATGTAACTCAGGCATCTAATCCAGAAACATCAGCATCTAATCCGGTAAATATATCAAGACCTGATAGAGAAAACAGAAGTAATTTAAACATAAATCTGTCTCGTACAAGTAATACTTCTAGTAGCTCAACAGGTACAGTTGGTGCTCAAACACAAGGACAACAGTCTGAAACAAGTGGACAAGTTCAGCAACCTAGGAGAAATTTAAATCTTTCTGGTATTGGTGGAAATACGCCTCAAAGAAATATAAATATTGGAACTTCACCCGCTTCTGCTAATACAGGACAAGCAACAAGTCAATCGACTCCTCAAACAAGTGGAGGATTACATATTAATGTAAGTAGGTCAAGTTCATTAAACAGAAATAATACTGTAAATACTAACAACTCGGTTGTTGCTAATCATAACAATACGGGTGGTATAGAGCCAGTTCATCTAGGTCCGGTTATTAGATGTACGAATGCATGGATTGAAGGCGAAGGATTGCAAGATATATTACAAGCAACTGCAATGAGAGGTAATGATAACAATTTATTTTATAATTGCTTTTGCAGAATAAATGGTGTAGTTGACAGATTAACATATGCCAATGAATTATATCAGTTTTATTTGTCTTTAAAGAATGCAAAAAGACATGTGGTAATTGTAAATAAGATAATTCCTAAACCTACCACAGATGAAATAATGGGAGTAAAGAGAGCTAACTATGTAAGATTAGAACAGGTTCTTGCAGGATTAAGAGCAAATATTCAGTATCCTGCTAATCCTGAATTGCGTGATATAATGGTCAGGGCTTTTGAAGAGATTCTTACAGAAGAGTCAAAAGTATCTGATGGAAATATCAATAAGCTAATAAACAAAGGTGTATATTTGTTATGTTGGTTGAAGAGATATCAGTCAGAATTATTTAAGAGTTGGAAGAAACCAGATATAGGATGTTTTATTTATTTTGGTGGATGTCGAGATGCAAATGAAGCAATGTTTATGAGATTCTTGGCACGATTGCCAATAGATGTATTGATTTTGTGTCCTAACCAAAATGAAAAATGTTGTTTGGAAGATAGAACTCTTTACGAAATTAATTATGAGAACTCTATGATATTAAGTGAGTTTCCAGCACAAAATGCACAATTACATATTGGAACAGCTGCATATCATGCAGAAAGAGATTTGGACAAGATAATGTATAATGATTCTGTAATATTCAGAGATCAACAGTTCACAAAGGCAAATACTATTTCGCTACAGACAATGGATAGAGAGATAAAGATACTTTGGAATAATGATTTGAAGTTCAGACCAAATTTCAGTACGGTTGATGGAGTTGTTAATATACCGGTTGTATTTTCTAAGATGTCAGGTGTTAAAGATGGAAAAGTAGATGAATACTGGATTTCTATCAAGCAACTTATGACACCAGAGACCTTGGTTATTGACCAAGCACCATTTATTAAATCAAATACACCTAATCCAGTGAAGATGTATGCGACAGAGTTCTTTAAGAACGGCAAGTTACAAAGAAGTAGAATTAAGAATCATCAAAGTTATCAATATGGTTTCTTGCGTGAGGATATGCAAGAACATCTTTTGGATAAACTAGAAATGATGATAGAACAAAGGTTAATAAAAGGGACTTTTGAAAACGGAACTGAATATACCATTATTTCAGTTGCGTTAAATTTGCCGAAGGATGTTACAAGGCTTATACAAAAGTTCGATTTCACAAAGAAAAATCCTAAATTAATATATGTAAATGCAGCAGAAAGTTTGATATCTCTTGAAGATACGATTTATGTTACTTTTCTAAATTTAATAGGATTTGATGTAGTATTCTTCATACCTACTGGATATAACATTGAAGGATACTTTAACAAAAAATTGATGGAAGAGCACCAATTAGGTGACTATGTATATGATTTGCAAGTGCCAAATTGGGAGACAGTTCCATTAACAGCTCAAAAGAGCTGGAAAGATAAATTCTTTAAGAAAGGATAGAAAAAAAGATGGGATTAGATTTTAGTAAGTCAGCAGCGACTGCAACAGCTGCAGCAAACGCAGCACCAGCTGTAGAGGAAGTAATTGAGACAGTTCAGCCATATGATATTGCAGCAGATCGTGAACAGATGAATGCAGAATTGGTTGATTCAGCAGAGATTGATGCTTTGGTAAGTACTATTGAAGTTAACAATATGGATACTATTGTTACATTTGGTGCTGAAGCAGCAGATGAGATTTCAAAGGTAGCAGACGTTGTATTAAATAGTATGGATATGCGTCAGCTTGATGAAACAAGTGAAATGCTTAAAGCATTATCAACAATCATGTCAAAGTTTGATATTGATGAAATTAAAGATAATGGTGGTGTTCTCGGAAAACTCTTCGGAAACCTTAAGAAACAGTTAGAGAAGATTCTTGCAAAGTATCATACTATGGGTGAGGAAGTTGACAAGATTTATGTTGAACTTAAGGGATATGAAGGAGAAATTAAGCAAGCAAACAGAAAGCTTGATCAAATGTTTGATGCTAATGTTAATTACTATCACGATTTAGTAAAGTATATTCTTGCAGGTGAGCAGGCTTGTAAAGAGTTAGAAGCTTATATTCAGCAGAGACAGTCTGAGTTTGAGGCAACAGGTGATAATTCAATTCAGTTAGAGTTAGCAAGTTTACAGAATTCACTTATGATGCTTGAGCAGAGAACACAGGATTTAAGAACAGCGGAAAGTGTTGCTATTCAGTCAATTCCAATGATTAAGACAATGGAATTTAGTAATATGAATCTTGTAAGAAAGATTAACTCAGCATTTATTATAACATTACCAGTATTCAAGCAGGCACTTGCACAGGCTATTATGCTTAAGAGACAAAAGATTCAGGCAGAATCTATGTCAGAACTTGATAAGAAGACAAATGAATTACTTATCAAGAATGCTAAGAATACAGTAGAGCAGTCAAAGATGACAGCTAAACTTGCAGCAGGTAGTTCAATTAAGATTGAGACACTTGAAACAACTTGGAGAACTATCATGAATGGTATTGATGAAACTAAAGCAATCAATGAGAATGCAAGAAAGCAGAGAAATGATGATGCTGTAAGATTAGCAGCAATTAAGCAGGAATTCCTTAATACATACGGAAACACAAAGCCAAATGATCCAAAAGCTAAGAGAAGATTTTAGTTTTTGAATTAGATAAATAATTTTAAGTTCGGAGGAAAAAGATATGCCAATTAATTTATCAAAAGGACAGAAAGTTGATTTAACAAAAGGAAACCCAGGACTCAAGAGCATTATGGTTGGTCTTGGTTGGGATGTAAACGCATTCGATTCAGGTGCAGATTTTGACTTAGATGCATCAGCATTTATGGTAGGAGCTAATGGAAAGTGTCCTACAGAAAAAGAATTTATTTTCTATGGTAACTTAAAGCATTTTTCAGAGTCAGTAGAACATATGGGAGATAATCTTACTGGTGGTGGAGATGGAGACGATGAGCAGATTATGGTTGATTTGTCAAAGGTTCCAGCAAATATTGAAAAGATAGCATTTACAGTAACTATTTATGATGCAGAATCTAGAAGACAGAATTTTGGTCAGGTATCAAATGCGTTTATTAGAATTGTTGATAATTCAAATGGTTCTGAAATTATTAGATATGATCTTGGAGAGGATTTCTCAATTGAAACAGCTGTAGTTGTTGGTGAATTATATAGAAACAACGGAGAGTGGAAATTTAATGCTATTGGTAGTGGATTTCAGGGCGGCTTAGCTGCATTATGCGGTCACTACGGTATTGATGTAGCATAAGGAGGAATGTTTAATGGCAGTTAGCTTACAAAAAGGACAGAAGGTAAGTCTTACCAAGGGTAATCCTGGATTAAACAACGTTGTAGTTGGTTTAGGCTGGGATGTAAATAATTTTGATACTGGTGGAGATTTTGACTTAGATGCATGTGCATTTCTTCTTGGTGATAATGGTAGAGTAACACGCTCAGAGGATTTTGTATTCTTTGGAAACCTTATGCATCCATCTGGTGGTGTTCAGCATATGGGAGATAATAAGACTGGTGCAGGCGATGGAGACGATGAGCAGATAAGAATTGATTTATCAAGAATACCTGAGAATATTACAAAAATTGCCTTTACAGTTACAATTTATGAGCCAGAACAGAGACGCCAAAATTTCGGACAGGTAAATAATGCATTTATTAGAATTTATAATGAACAAAATGGAGAAGAGTTATTAAGATATGATCTTGGTGAGGATTTCTCTATTGAGACAGCAGCCGTATTTGGAGAACTATATAAGAACAATGGCGAGTGGAAGTTCAATGCTATTGGTAGTGGATTCCAAGGTGGTCTTGCAGCATTATGTGCAAATTATGGTGTTGACGTAGAATAAGGAGCATATTATATGGCGATTAATTTACAAAAAGGACAGAAGGTTAGTTTACAGAAAAATCAGCCAACTGGATTAGGAGAAATTTTAGTTAATTTAAACTGGAATGCTACACCTCAGAATCAAGGCTTTTTGAAGAGTTTGTTTAGTACTAATCAAGGTATTGATCTTGATTTAGGTTGTTTATACGAATTAAAAGATGGTAGAAAAGGTGCTGTACAGGCACTTGGAAATGCTTTTGGTTCATTAACACAGGCACCATTCATTTCTTTAGATGGCGATGATAGAACGGGTGCAGCTATTGCAGGAGAGAATCTTCGTATTAATGGTAATCAGATTTCTAATATAAAGAGAATTCTGGTTTACACATTTATATATGAAGGGGTTGCAAATTGGCAACAAGCAAATGCTGTTGTAACTATCAAATATCCAGGTGCAGAGGACTTGGTAGTTAGAATGGATTCATTTAATTCTTCACAGAAGATGTGTGCATTAGCATATTTGGAAAATGTTAATGATGAAACATTCAGCGTTGAAAAGATAGTAAATTTCTATCCGGGACACCAAGCAATGGATCAAGCCTTTGGATGGGGAATGAGATGGACAGCAGGTCGCAAGTAACAAAAAGGAGGACAAATAATGTCTATTAGTTTACAAAAAGGACAAAAGGTCAGCTTATCAAAAGATAATGCAGGTCTTTCTAAGATTATAGCAGGTTTGGGCTGGGATGAAGTAAAACAAAAAGGTGGATTCTTTTCAAAGCCACAGCCAATTGATTGTGATGCATCAGCTATTTTATTAAAAGATGGTAAGTTTAGAGATAAAGATGATGTTGTATATTTTGGTCAGTTGAAGCATAGATCAGGCTCAGTTCAGCATATGGGTGATAACCTTACTGGAGCAGGAGATGGTGATGATGAGCAGATTGTAATTGATTTATCAAAAGTACCAGCAGAATATGACAGAATCGTTATTGTAGTAAACATTTATGGTGCAGTTCAGAGAAAGCAACATTTTGGATTAATTCAGAATGCATTTATTAGATTAGTTGATACAAGAAACAACAATGAGATGTTTAGATATGACTTAACCGAGAACTACTCAGGAAAGACAGCGATGATTTTCGGTGAAGTTTACAGAAAAGATGGAGAGTGGAAGTTTAGTGCCATCGGTCAGGGAACAAATGACAATTCTATAGGAGACCTAGTTAAGAGATACGTTTAATTTAGAAGAGGATACGATATGAGTGAAATATTAAAGAAAGATACCTTAAAGAAAGGTTTATCTGAACAGGAAGTTGCAACTAGTAAACAGAAGTATGGTACAAATGAACTTGCAAAAAAAGAGCATGAATCGTTATGGTCAATGTTTATTGGTGCATTTGATGATATTTGGATTAAAGTTCTTTGTGCAGCTTTGATTCTTAAAATTGTATTAGCAGTTTTGGGCGCATTTGTACCAGCTTTATCTGGTGGAAACGATGTAATTGAAATTATAAGTATTATATTAGCAATTGGTCTTGCAACAGGATTTAGTACTTTGTCTGAGTATAGAAATACTTCTAGAAGTGAAACTTTGCAAGAGGAATACAATAAAACTTATGCTAAAGTAATTCGTCAGGGAAAGTTGCTTAAAATATTAACAAGTGAAATTGTTAAGGGAGATACAATTCTTATACAGGCTGGTGATAAAGTACCAGTTGATGGCTTAGTATTTGAAGGTAGTGTTAAAGTTTCACAGGCTGCACTTAATGGTGAGTCGAGAGATGAGACAAAAAAGGCGACTGATACAATGGATGAAGCTGAATCAACAGAGTATGCTTCTTATGCAAAAGTATTTATGGGTTCAGTTGTAACAAGTGGTGAAGCTTATATGGTTGCTACTGTTATTGGCGACGAATCTGAATTAGGCAAAATTAATAAGGCTTTAACAGATGACGATGAAGAGGAAGAAAGAAAGGATACATCAAGCCTTAAGCTTGAAAAAGTAGCTGCAGGAATTGGTAAACTTGGTGTGTCAGCAGCTACAATTGCAGGTGTTCTTCATGTTGTATTATCACTAGTTAGAGCAGATTCAGCTATTACTGTTGTAACAGTATTATTGTTGATTGCTGAAGCGGTAATGCTTATGGCTTCAATTGTTATTATGGCAGTTCCAGAAGGACTTCCAATGATGAATAGTTTGGTTCAGTCAATGAATACTGAGTCGATGTATAAGAAAAACATTCTTGTAAGTCACAAAGCAGCATTTTCAGATACTGCGTATATGAATTTGTTATTTAGCGATAAAACTGGAACTATAACAGAGGGGAATCTCTCATTAGTAGAGTTTATAATGGGAGATGGTCAGATAGTTAATAAACTTCTTAATGTCGATTTTATTGAGGCTATCACTATTAATAACTTAGCTAAGATTTCTGAAGGAAAAGCTATTGGTAGTAACAATATGGATAGAGCACTTCTTTCTTATGCTATAGAGAATAAATGTGTTGATTTAGTTGATATGTCAGATGTAAAAGAAATCAGTGGATTTGATTCAGAAAAGAAATGTGCTACTGTTGAAATGAATAATGGTACAATTTTCTGGAAAGGTGCTACTGAAAATATTATTGATAAGGTAACACATTATATTACAGCCGATGGTGATGTAAAAGAATTTACTACAGAAAATAAGAAAGAAATTGAAGTCCAAATGCATAACCAGGCAAAGAGAACAATGAAACTCTTATCTGTAGCAAAGATCTTTGAAGGAAAAACATTACTTCTTTCTATTCTATGCTTGAGAGATAATGTTAGAAAAGATGCTATTGAAACAGTTGAAGTATTAAATAAAGCAGGTATTCAGGTTGTAATGGTAACTGGTGATGCTGAAGAAACTGCTGTTGCAATTGCTAAGGAGGCAGGTATTCTTAAAAATGAAAAATCAGATGTTGTATTAACTCATGAACAGTTGGAAGCAATGTCAGATGATGAATTGAAAAAAGTCTTAACAAATCTTAGAGTCGTAAGCCGTGCTAAACCTCTTGATAAAAGAAGACTTGTTTCTGTTGCTCAACAAATGGATAATGTATGTGGTATGACAGGAGATGGTGTAAATGATGCACCAGCTTTGAAGCAGGCTGATATAGGATTTGCAATGGGTGATGGCACAGCTGTTGCTCAGGAAGCTGGAGATATTGTTATTCTTAACAATAGTTTAACTTCAATAAAGGACTGTGTATTGAATAGTAGAACAATGGCGAAGTCAGTAGGTAAGTTCTTGATATTCCAGCTTACAGTTAATATTAGTACATTGTTAATGAATATTTTAGCTCCTATTTTAGGATGGACAGAACCATTTTCAATCGTACAAATTCTTTGGATCAATTTGATTATGGATACACTTGCAGCTATGGCATTTGGTGGTGAGCCAATACTTGATAGATATATGAATGATAAGCCGGCAAAAAGAACTGATAATATCTTAACGGGATTTATTAAATCAGCAATTGGTGTTAGTTCAATATTTATAACACTAGGATCATTGTTGATTCTTGAGAATTTATTCGGAATAACAGATTTTGTAACTCCGGCAGATTGTGCTGATCCAGAGTTATATAAGAAAACATTTATGTTTGCATTCTTTATATACGCAATTATTTTTAACAGTTTGAACACAAGATCAGATAAGTTTAATTTATTTGAACATATCGGCGAAAATAAGAGATTCATATTAGTTATGAGTGCAATCTTCGTATTACAGACTGTAATAATTGAATTTGGAGGTAGTGTATTTAGCACAACAATGCTAGATGTTAAAGCATTATTAATATCAATGGCATTAGGTTTATTGATTATACCAGTTGACTTAGTAAGAAAAATTTTTGTAAGAAAATAATTGTTTTACTGTAGTACGAGTATAAAATTAATGTGAATTAAGAAAAAGGGTGTGGTACAATTCCGTGCTATGCCCTTTAGCTTTTAGGAGAAAAATAATGAAGGTTTTTAATACAGATTTAGATAATACATTGATATACTCATATAAGCATGACATAGGTATGGACAAAATAAATGTTGAGATATATCAGGAACGAGAAATTTCGTTTATTACTGATAAAACTTATAAATTATTAAATAAAATTAAGGAAAAGTATTTAATTGTTCCGACAACTACTAGAACGCAAGAGCAATATGAAAGAATAAATTTAGGTATTGGCAATATAAAATATGCGTTAGTGTGTAATGGTGGAGTTCTTTTAGTTGATGGTAAAAGAGATGAGAATTGGATTCTAGAAAGTTATAGATTGATTGAATGTAGCAGAGAAGAATTAGAGAAGGCTACAGAAATACTTGAAAATGAAAATAGACGAAAGTTTGAGTCAAGATTTATTGAGCAAATGTTTGTATTTACAAAATGTAATGAACCTGAAACAGTCGTAGAAGATATAAAGAAAGAGTTGGACTTAAATTTAGTTGACGTTTTTAATAATGGAGAAAAGATTTATGTGGTGCCTAAGAAATTGAATAAGGGTACCGCCATTGATAGATTTAGAAAGTATATAAATGCCAAGATGGTAATTGCAGCTGGAGATAGTGAGTTTGATGTGCCGATGGTGCTGATGGCAGACTATGGTATCGTTCCTTTTGGATTTAGAATTAATTACATAAATAATGAAAAATTAATAGAAATGTCAGGAAAAGATATATTTTCAGATGAACTATTGAATTATATTATAGAGAATATATAGGAGGATTTAAGGCATGAATATGAAGTATGTGCTTGTTGGAGTTATAGTTCTTGCAATTTTTGCAGTATGGAAAATTGTAACTGCAAAGATGTTAAAAGCAATAATAGAGTTGGTACTTATTGCTGTTTTAATAGGAGTGATATATTTTATCACTACTGATAATGGAGATAAGTTGCCTGGTGGTGAAAATTTTGAAAAGTGTGCTTTTTGCGGAAAACAAACAGAGTATTTTTGTGTAGAACATAAACAATGGGAATGTGATGGATGCCATAAAGATAACAATTAGTAAAGTCGAGGTGGTTAAATGATTGATATTCCAATGAAAAGTGAACAGCCTGTTGATAGGAATACAGTATTAGATATTAATAATCAATTTGTTCAACAACCCAGTGATGCAAGAACAGTATTGAATATTAATAAAGGTAGGAATCAGGGGAAAATACAAGCCCAAAATTCATATCCACAAAATACTATTAGAAACGTGGAAAGAGCAAATTCAAGTTATGGACAACAATCTTCACATACACAGGATAACCAATATAATAATATACAGGGAGCATATAGCACACCAGTTGTTAATAACAATTCAATAAATAATCAAACAGTGCCTATAGTAAGAGATATTCAAATACCATCGTTGAGGAACCATATTCAAAAAGGGCAGAAAGTAATGCTGGAAAATAGCGGTAAGTTGAAGGGGATTAGGGCAAGTATTGGATGGAATGTAAACAATCAGAATTGTGATGTCGATGTATCTGCTTTTATGTTGAATAATACAGGAAAGGTAATGGGAGATACATGGTTTGTATTTTATGGACAAGAAAAAAGTCCTGATTCTAGTGTTCAGTTTTCTTTATCAAGTACTGGAGATAGAGAAGAAATTAAAGTTGATTTAACAAGACTCAATTCTGGAGTAGCTAAAATTGTGTTTGTACTTACTATAAATGAAGCAATTCAGAAGAAGTTAAATTTTAGTATGATCAAAGATGCCTATATTCGTATTATAGATGAAGAGAATAATACAGAAATAGTTAGTTTTATGATGGATGAATACTATTCGAATGTTACATCGATGATGATAGGTGAAATGTATTTGCATAATGGTGTATGGAAATTTAATGCAATAGGAAATGGTGTTGCAAAAGATTTGGCTGGATTATGTGAGATGTATGGAGTAAATGTGGGCTAGGAGGAAACGATATGTTAATATTTGAAACGATTAATGAGTTGACCTTAAAGGTTACATGTAAAGGAAGCGATGTTCTTATTGCAAAAGCAGGAGCTTTTATTGCAGGTGAAAACTCTGGTCCTAAGAATTATAGATTTGAAAAACTATTATTAGGTCCACAGGGTGGATTTGGACAAGCTTTAATGGGACATATTGCAAGAAGAGTGACTGGTGAGAATCTTCCTTTAATGAAAGTTAATCTTAATGGAGATTCTGTTACGTACTATGCAAATTATGGACAACATATAGTTGTGTATCATTTAGCACCGGGAGAGACAGTGTCCGTAGAGTCAGAGAATATATTAGCATTTACACAAGATTGTGATTATAGTGTAAGATTTATAGGAGTGGGAATTTTATCGCAAAAAGGTTTGGCAACATCAACATTAACTGCTAGAGGAAATAATGCATATGTAGCGGTTTTATCAGATGGAAATCCAATAGTTTTAAGTAATGTTTCGTCAAGAGAAACTATCTCAGTTGATCCAGATGCAGTTATTTGTTGGGTAGGAAACGGACATTGTGATCCACAAGTAAGAACGGATGTGTCTTGGAAAACATTTATAGGACAGACTTCAGGAGAGTCGTATCAATTTGAATGGTCAGGAAATTCACCGGTTACGGTGCTTATTCAACCATCTGAGAGAAAAGGTGGAATAAAATTAAGTGTCGATTAGACACAAAAAATTAAGGAGGAAAAAGATATGTCAGTACAGTTACAAAAAGGTCAGAAGGTAAGCTTATTAAAGGAAAACGTTGGTTTATCAAAGATTATCGTTGGTTTAGGATGGGATGAAGCAAGAGGAGTAGGTGATTCTATTGATTGTGATGCTTTTGCAATATTAACATCTAATGGAAGAGTAACATCAAATAGTGATGTTGTATATTTCAGTAATTTGGAACATTATTCACATTCAGTTAAGCATATGGGAGATAATCTAACAGGAGCAGGTGACGGAGACGATGAACAGATTGTTATTGATCTTTCAATGGTTCCATCACAATATGATAAGATTATTATTGCTGTTAATATTTATAATGCTCATGCTAAGCATCAGCATTTTGGAATGATTGAAAATGCATTTGTACGTGTTGTAGATGCAAGAAATAATAAAGAGTTATGTATTTATAATTTATCAGAAAATTATTCTGGTATGACAGCTATGATTTTTGGCGAAGTATATAGACAGGATGGAGATTGGAAATTTAATGCTCTTGGACAGGCAACTACTGACGGATGGATAGCAGATGTAGCAGCAAGATATGGTTATGTAAAGCAACAAAATACAAATAGTGCATCAGGTGGTTGTTATGTGGCAACTGCAGTATATGGTTCTTATGATTGTCCAGAAGTATGGACATTAAGAAGATATAGAGATTATACACTTGCAGAAACATGGTACGGACGTGCGTTTATTAAGACATATTATGCTATTAGTCCAACAATTGTTAAATGGTTTGGAAATACTGAATGGTTTAAAAAGATGTGGCGTGGAAAACTAGATAAGATGGTTAGAAATCTTAATAATGAAGGTGTTGAAAATACTCCATATAATGATAGAGAGTGGTAAATAGAAAGAAGGTTGACAGGTATGAAAGTTAATTTAATTGAAAATGATAAGTCAACATATTGGGATGAAGTTATTTTAGGGTTAATTGTGATTATAACAATGGCAGCAGGAATTGCCTTGATTGTTTTTAAGCCTGAGTTTTGGATTATTTCAAAGAATTCATCTGTGATGTTTGGCGTATTGATAGCAATGTTAGGCTTTATGTATTTACCTTGTTTGATTTATAGACTGTTTACAAATGACAAAAAGGAAAGGTAAATATGAGTGGAATAATAGGATATTTAATAACAGCATTACTTATTACATTAAGTATTCCTATATTTGGATTCATAATGGAGATTTTAATTAAAATCTTATATGGATTAGTAGCTGGAGTATTAGGTAATAAGACAGCATATTTGATATTTAATAGGTTATCATTCATAGGTGTATTTCACCATGAGCTTTCACATGCATTATTATCTACATTAACTGGTGCTAAGGTCAAAAAAATAGTTTTTTTTAAACCTGAAGGCGATAGATTGGGATATGTTGAATATAGTTCGAGAGGTAATGTTTTTATGCGTTCTATTCAAAATACTATGGCATCAATTGCTCCGGTATTTTGCGGTGCAATATCTGTTGTGTGTTTAGTTCATATATTGTCAACTAAGGATATAGCAGTTTGGTTATATATATTTATACTATATTCAATTATTTCAATCATTATGCATATGACAATGAGCAGTCAGGATTTTAAGGTGATGTGGAAAGGAGTGCCTGTTGTATATATCATAATTTTAGTGGTAGAGATTATCTTTAAGTTTAGCTTTTTCTAGAAATATACTATATTTATATTACTTGAGAGGGAATGATTATATTGAAAAAGAGACCAAAAATTACATTTAATTCACCGGTAGTTTTAAGCTTGTTGTTTATTTGTTTTATTGCAACACTGCTAGGAGAAATTACAAAAGGTGGAAGCACAAAACTATTATTTATGACGTATCATTCGTCTCTGCTAAATCCGATGACTTATGTTAGGTTCATAACACATATATTTGGGCATAGTGGATGGAGCCATTTTATAGGAAATGCAACATATTTGTTATTATTAGGACCGATGCTTGAAGAGAAACATAAATCCAGAACATTAATAGAAATAATAGGGATTACAGCAATAGCTACAGGATTGATTAACTATATTTTCTTTCCAAATGTTGCCCTTTGCGGAGCAAGTGGAGTTGTTTTTGCTTTTATTGTTCTTGCATCGTTTACCGGATTTAAAGATGGAGAAATTCCGCTGACATTTATTCTAGTTGCTACTATTTACATAGGACAACAAATTTTTGATGGAATTACATTGAATGATAATGTTTCAAATATGGCACATATTATAGGTGGTCTTGTTGGTTCAGGAACTGGATATATCTTAAATAAGAAATAGAAAAATAGGTCCAAATTAGATTGATTATTCTAATTTGGACTTATTTATTATTGTTGAAATATTCGACTGTTCAGAAAATTATTATTGTGAGAAAGTCTGTTGAGCTGAATACCTTTGTAGCTAAGTATTTCAGTCTTGTAACCTACTAGATTGGTATCGGTGTTGAGCATTGCTGCTATCTGCTGGTTATCATAGCCTTCCTTACCTAATTCAAGTATTTCATCATCATCTATGCTTAGCTGTGCTGCAAAAACATTGGCTTCGTATTCCATACGATCTTTTGAAACATTAAATAAGTGGAACTCTCTGAAAGCTCCATTTTTACTTAGTTGAGCTTGATGAAGTTGATCGTGTCCAAGTTCATGGTATAAAACAATTCGTTCTATAAATTCGTCAAGATCATCTTTGATAAATATGAATCTGTTGCTAAGTATCTTTGTATATGCACCAAGCTGACTTGCAAATGGACGAGGCATAATCATAATACCTAAAGCATCTGCTAGTTCATATGGATTGCGAGTACCATACTTTTTTGTTAGATTGTCAGCAGTCAGCAAAATCTCACTTATTGGAATCTGCATAAAATCACTCCCTTCTTGGGGTAATAATAGGAGATAGTTATCTCTGCATAGTATAGTATCTCATAAAATGTGTACCAAAAAACGGACACATAAGAAAAAGTTACTTTTTGTATGAATATTTTTTAGGAGTATATTTTCTGTTCTTTTCTTTTGCAATCCAGTATGCATCCTGAATGGCTTTCATCATTTCGTCCATATCCTCCTCAGCCATATCGCCACCGGCAAATAATCCGCTTACTTCAGCAATAAGTGCCTGAGCTTGCTGTTTACCTCTTGCTCCATAGGCTGAGCCAGCATCAAGAATAAAACTATCATCTTCTGTTAAGAGATAGTTGATATTCACATTAAAAAATGTGGCTAACTTTTGATAAATATCTCTTGTTCGTGGAAGGCTTGTTCCTAATTCGTAATTTTTTACAGTTCTTAAAGACAGACCAAGAGATTCTGCTAATTGTGGCTGGGTTAAGCCTTTGTTTGTTCGCAATTCTTTAATTTTTTCACCGAATTTCATAAAGAATCCTCCATTTCTAAGGGTTTGATACATTTTCATATCAAACAAAAAATAATGCTTGACAGTGCATTTAACTTGCACTACAATAACTCTTGCAACGAGGTGCAATCCATCTGCACTTATAATACAACTAAATGCACTTAGTGTCAATGATTATTTTGCATTAATACAGAAAATATCAGTGATACAAGGCATACAAAAATAATATGGAGGAATTAAAATAAAGGATCAGCAACCAATATTCCTAATGAAGCAAGGTGCAAAACAAGTGCATATCGGTGGTACAGCTTCAGTACATCGGAACTCACCTGATATGGGATATAATTCATCAACGGATTCACTTTCCCTAATCCGTCTGAGTGTATAAACAGGATATAAGTCCAATCATTAGTTTATTCATAGGAGGATTCGTTCGATGGAAGAGAGCATTATTATGGCAGTGAGATGTCCTTGCTGCGATACATTATTATTTGAATCAGATAATACAAATACAAAGCAAAAGTGTCCCACATGCAAAAAGGAATTGATGATAACAATATCCAATGGACAGATATTAATGTCAGTAGAGGGAACTAATAGAGAAGAAAATTATTCTGGACTTGTAAAGAGGCAGATAAATTATATTACGAAAGTAAGCAGGGCTAAGAATAGTAAAAAGATGGCAAGATAGCCATTGCAACAATTAAATAGAAATGAGATATCCGGGCGGAGCAACGAGATAGTGGTCGAGCGTATGAGGTTGTGCCGGGTATCAAGAGTTTGTTAGAACTGGAGATGTGGTCGAGCATCAGGAGTCGTACAAAACGGTAACAGTATTAAGTATGGTAGAAGGCTATCTATAGGTAGATTCTATTTGTTTACTGTGTTTTGTACGGCTCCTTTTATATTTGCCAGCTCTGTTATCGTTTTATGGCTCCAAGAGAGGAGTTAGAATGTATTACAATATAGTAGAGAGCGGCAAAAGAATTAAGGAAATGAGAAAGAAAGCTGGGATGACGCAGGCTGAACTTGCAGAAAAGTTAGGAATATCTGCAGATGGTATGAGCAGCATTGAGCGTGGTAAGAATGGCGTGTCAGTAGATTTATTTGGAGTTATGGCAGAACTGCTTGGTAGTTCAGTGGATTATCTTGCTTATGGAGTTCAGACAATGGTTCTTACAGAACAGAAAATGAGAGTTATTATGGCAATGAGAGGGATGTAAAATAATTAGTTAGTGTATAATTTTTATGGGCAAAAAATGGGAAGAAGTAAAAATACCTCTTCCCAAACATACAGTTTTTCTTTATGATATTAACTGCTAAGAAAAATACGTAAAGGAGACTGTATGATGAGTACTATTTTAAATGAGAATCTTATATCTTTCAAGGAGTTGGAAAAAAATATTTGCATATGTATGTGAACTGGCAAGAGAAATTACACAGATTATGTTGGAATCCTATGATAAGGAGCTTGCAGAAGGCCGAGATAAAAAAGCTTATAGAGATAAAGGAGCTAGAGATACCAGTATAAAAACAGTATATGGTGAGGTATCTTACTCAAGGAGAGTCTATAGGACAGAAAACGAGGAAGGTCAGGTGGAATATATCTATCTGCTGGATCAGGCTATGCAGATGGATAAGATTGGCCTGATTTCAACGAATATTGCTGAAAAGATAGCGTTGACAATTACAGAATCCCCATATCGTGTTACATCCGATATTATTAATGAAACCTGTGGTCAATCCATCAGTGCACAAGGGGTATGGAATCTTGTACAGCGTCTGGGTGAAAGAATTGATGAGGAAGAAATGCATGCAGTTCACCAGATGAATGCAGACCAGGCAAAGGGCTCTAAAACCATACCTGTACTTTTTGAGGAGATGGACGGTGTGTGGCTCCACATGCAGGATGAACATCATAAAAGAATGAAAAAACAGGAAATGAAAGTATTTACCATGTATGAAGGATGGGATGCAGAGAAAGAAAAGGAAAACCGCAGCACACTTGTAGGAAAAACCATGCTTGCCGGAATGGAAGACAGTAACACCTTTCATGAAAAACGTGAGGCATGTATCCGTCAGAAATACGATGTGGATGAGATTGGTCAGAGAATATTAAATGGGGATAGAGGCAGTTGGATTAAAGAGCCTTATGATTCAGATGCTATCTTTCAATTAGACCGATATCATATATATCAGGAAATTCTTCGAAAGATAAAAAATAAGAAAGCACAGAAAGAAATACGCAGTCTGCTGGAGAAGGAAAAAATCGAGGAAATGCTGGAGTATATACAAACATATGCAACCAGTGTGGAAAGCCCGGATGAAGAGAATAAGGAAAGTAAATATGCCAGAGAGCTGTTAAAATATCTGGAAAATAATAAGAATGGATTACTGCCTTATGACAAGCAGGGTGTTAAGATACCGGAGCCATCAGAAGGGCTTATATACAAGCATATGGGAGTGCAGGAGAGCCAGAACTGCACCGTAATAACAATGCGGATGAAACACAGGAGAATGAGATGGTCAAAAGCAGGTGCAAATAATCTTGCAAAAGCACTTTACAGAAAAGAAAATAAGGAATTAGTAAATACAATTGAACGCTATACTGACGGACTGATATTTACACTGCAAATGCGGGAAGTAATAGAAATCCTGAGTGCTGCAAAAGCACCGAAAAAGGACGGAAAAGGTAATCCATATGCAGATAGAATCAGAATGCATATGCCGTTATTGGATGCAATGCAAAGTGCATCAACAAAGGCATTTATGAGAGCGTTTAACAGCTAAAAGGCAGCCAAGAGGACTAAGCATGAAATTGCCATCAATATGATGGCAATTTTACAAGAAAATATGTTGGTCATAAAGAAAAATGGAAAAGTGCCAATGATTACTTGACACAAACGTAATATTATCTGTTAAGGAAATTAAAATATATAAGTGATAAAATATATATGAGAGCAATAAATCTATATGTTTTAACAAGATTATTAAATAATAATTTATATTCTTCGTATGAAAAAACATTATCATTAAGAGATGAGAAGATTAAGGTTAGAATAGAAGAAATAGAACTGATAAATGAAATAGTTATAGCTTTTAAACAATTTAATGTACCTTTTGAGTTTGTTAGTGATTGGTTTTATTTTTTTCATATTCCACAAATTGGAAAGGAATTTGACCTTTTAAAACTTGGAGAAAATAATGTTGTTATTAATTTAGAACTAAAAAGTCAAAAAGTATCAGAAAAAAAGATAGAAAAGCAATTAAAACAGAATAGATATTATTTATCAAATATAGCAGATACAATTTATAGTTTTACTTATGTAAGAGAAAACGAAGAGGTTTCACAACTATATATTTATGATGGAAGTTTGAAAAAAAGTTCTTTCAATGAACTTATAGATAAATTATCTGAAATAGAAGTTCCTATAACTCAAGATATAGAATCGTTGTTTAAACCAACAGAATATCTAATTTCTCCACTTAATACACCACAAAAATTTCTTGCGGATAATTACTATTTGACACCACAACAGGAACAAATAAAAAATGAAATTATTTTAAAATCTCAGGAAAATAGAACAATGTGGGGGATTAACGGTCCGGCAGGAACGGGGAAAACATTATTGTTATATGATTTGGCAAAGTCATTAGCCCAAAAAGAACACGTATGTATTATACATAGTGGAATGTTATCGCAAGGACATATATATCTTAATACTATGATGGATAATGTATCAGTAATTGGTGCAAAATCAATATCAAAAGATTTAATTGAAAACTTTTCAGTAGTATGCGTAGATGAGACTCAAAGGCTATATACAGAAGGTTTAGATATTATTTTGGAATCATTTAATAATGGAAATACAAATACATGTATATTCTCATATGATTTTGCACAGGTATTATCAAAAACAGAATATAATCGTAATAATCCTAAAAAGTTAAATGAAATACAGATATTTCAGGAAAGAAAGCTCACTGAAAAAATAAGGACTAATAAAGAAGTATTTTCGTTTATAAGAAATATGATGAATTTGAACGACAAAGCTAAAGCATATATTAAGTATGATAATATAGATGTATTATATGCTAAAAACGTTAAAGAAGCTGATACAATAAGTGAATATTATAGAAAAAAAGGCTATGAGTTTATAACATTCACACCATCAAAATTTGTTAGTAATTCAGTTGACCATTATGCCGAAAATATTAATTCACATCAAGTAATAGGACAGGAATTTGATAATGTAATTGTTATATTGGATAAGAATTTTAGATATAGTACTGAAGGAATACTTCAAGCATATGAACATCCAAATCCAGATTATTTATTTTCGCGTTTATTCTACCAAAACATTACTAGAGCTAGACAAAAATTGTGTATAATAGTTCTTGATAATATAGATTTATTTACAAAATTATTATCTATTAAGGTTGAAATTGATGAAGATTTATAAAAGAATTTTTCATTTGAATCAGAAAGATATTGACTACATAAATGAAAAAGACCTGGATACAATCAGACAATATACTAAAGATTTTATCGCAAAGAGAGAAGCAACTGCATATATAGCAAATGATGGTAAACAGACACCTATGCGTGTACATCTGGTATTTATTGCCCAACATGCAACGGCAACATGCTGCAGGGAGTGCATCCGAAAGTGGCATAAAATGCAACCAGGCAAGGAACTAAGTCAGGTGCAGCAGGATTATCTTGTAGATGTAATTATGATATAGATTCAAAAAAGAAATGGAGAGGCAGGAACATAAAATATGAGTTTGAAAAATGTATTGATTATTGTTGATAACATTGACGAATCAATTGATTTTTATGAAGAGTTGTTTGGGCTGCGCGTGATTACAAGGCTGGAAGGAAATGTAATAATGTCTGAGGGACTTGTATTGCAGGATGTAGATGTATGGTATGATAGTACAAAAATACATACAACTCCACATAACAATATGACAGAACTTTATTTTGAAGATAATGATATAGAAGGTATTATTGAAAAACTGGAGTCTGGCAGGTATGTTGTAAACTATGTTACAGAATTAACGGAACTTGAAAGTGGACAGAAACTTGTAAGATTCTATGATCCATCAGGAAATCTTATAGAGGTACGAACGCCAGTTATTCATAACTGATAAGAAATGGATTTGAGGAGAAAAATGCAGATATTTGTAGATGCAGATGCGTGTCCTGTAGTGGACATTGTCGAGACAATAGCAGAGAAATATAATATTTTAACCACATTGTTGTGTGATACGAATCATATTTTGTATTCTGATTACAGCAAGGTGATTGTAGTAGGTGCAGGGGCAGATGCTGTAGATTATAAGCTGATTAGTATGTGTCATAAAGGAGATATAGTAGTATCGCAGGATTATGGTGTTGCTGCTATGGCACTTGGGAAAGGTGCATATGCTATTCACCAATCCGGTAAGTGGTACACGAATGAGAATATAGACCAGATGCTTATGGAGCGTCATCTTAACAAGAAAGCAAGACGTAGCTCTCATAAGAATCATATGAAGGGACCGAGAAAGCGTACAGAAGAAGATGATTTACGCTTTGCACAGTCCTTTGAAAAACTTATATTAATGGCAAAGTCTAAAGAAGGTGCTCAAAGTGGGACTATTTAAGAAAAAGACAGTTATAAAGATATATGATAAATAAAATAAGAAACCAGTAATCAAAGCGAGCATATGTAATGGTGAGCAGGTTGCAGGTTTTAAGAACATTCATACAGGTAGGATGGAAGAGGTTATGCTGATTAGGAGTCAGGCAGACCATGAAATTAGCCCTAATTGTTACTATAACTATAAAAAATATAATATTTGACAATCTCTTAAATCAGAATTTTACAATTGACCGCAAAATAAAATATGGTGTACTAATTTTACATATATGCACCAGCCAAATGTAAAATATAGATACAACTGTTCATTTATTGATTTGTATGACAGATCTGCTATCGCTTCACTAAATAACAATTATATGAACACCGATTTGGCAATAAATACTCTGAAGACAGCTCTGAAAAAAGCTACCATAAAGTGATTCTTCACTCGGACCAGGGAGTTCAGTTTACATCATTGGATTTTGTGGATTTTGCAAAGATAATAATATAAAGTATGAGTAAGGCTGGCTGTCCATACGACAATGCTCCAATGGAAAGATTTTATAATATGTTCAAAAATAACAACAAATTCTGTAACAAGAACTTATATAGAAAGGAATGAGGGAGGCATTTATTATAAGTTGGTGTCAACAGACACGCTTGTAAATATTTCTTCACATACATCAGTTACTATTTACCTTGATTATAGTAATTCTAAAATTTGGGGCATTGAAAATATGATAACAGATTGGACGGATGTGGCTCATATTATAAATATATCAGCAACAGATTATCTGCATGGCACAAACTATAATGGTTCCATACAAATATTGATAGAAGTAGTTATTAATAGAAAATTAGGATTCAAAAATAATGGAGATCTTTTCTTTTATAAAATTTTATAGAATAAATTGTGCAGAAGGTCTGCACGATTTAACAGATTAAGTTCATTGAACAAAAAAGCCTTTATGGGCAGAAATTTTCAATGAAATGGAGTGGGCTTTATGGAAATTAAGTGTGATAGTTACCTTGAGCAGTTGATTTCATATCGTTTTGACGGCTTAGTGAAAGTAATTCAAAAATGCTTTCCTGTGATATTCTTACTGAATTTAGAGGACGAAGTGATGAAATAAGAGTACTTCCACTTAGTTTTGCGAAATATTACTTTGCTGTCGGTGGAGATAAAAATGAAGCATTTGATGAATACGCATTCTATGGTGGGATGCCACTTATTTTGTCAAGATCTAATGATACGGCTAAGACGGATTATCTAAAATCGCTTTTTCAGAAGTGTATATTAAAGATATTGTTGAATGTAAGAGAACTCATAGTATAGTTTGTAAATGTTCCCTATCAGTGTTTGCTGGATATTTCGACCATATACATACAATTCAGGAACAGCCAGTAATAATACATAAAAAGCTGGATAAACTACTTGTTGAAAATCTGAATAAAGTGCTGGCTATGTATAATCGTGGAATAAAACTTACTTTTACAGATATTACAGTAATTAGAGCAATTATGGAAAAAGAGTTGGAAAAGTAGAAAAGACATCATTACTTATGGAAATAAGTAGTGGTGTCTTTTGTCTATTTATCGGTAGATTTTTCAAGTGTATTCAAATGTTCCTTTAATATCATATTTATATACTGACGCGCTATCATCCTTCTCTGACAGTTGTTTTGTTCACTCAATGATTCTTCGTCAAGGGCAATACTTACTTTATTTTTTATGGCTTCATTCAAACACCTACTTCACAGCTCACAGATAATATGTAAAAAAGGATAATTTTATAGGTCAAAAAATGGTTGAAATGTTTATAGTGATATGATATATTTTAATGATTTAATCATTGAGTTAAGGTTAAATGGACGGACTGGGCAGGAAAGGAAGTTATGTTATGTATCATTATGTAAAAGACAAAGATTATTTAAAATGTACTTACAGCATTTGCTCAGATATTGTTAACCAATTGGTTCAGCATTTGAAAAAGTATGGTATTGAATCAAAAATGAGCCTTGTTGGTAGTGGCGGGAGAAATATGGTTACGCAGAATGAAAAAGAAGCGATAGATTTTGATTTTAATCTTGAAATTATTGACCTTAAAAATTTCAGTTTTTATGATGGAAGACAGTTGAAAGAAACTGTAAGGAAAGCTTTTAATGAAGTGTTAAAGAGAAATGGATGGGGAGATTGCCAGGATTCAACATCTGCATTGACAACTGAACAAAGGGTATTAAAAAAAGGCAACAAGACACCATTTAGTATTGATGTTTGTATAATTTGGATTGATTCATTCGGTAGAGTGAATAGGCTTATTCATAAAAAAATGGGAATTACATGGATGGATCAATATTATTGGAACGAGACAAGAAATGCACAGAAGATATGGGAAAGAGAATATTATATTAAGGATAATGATTGCTGGTCAGAGGTAAGAAGAGTTTATTTGGAAAAGAAAAATCGTTATCTGACTAGAAATGATTATGATAAAAAATCATTTGTATGTTTTATCGAAGCGGTAAATGAGGTGTATTATAGAATACAGAAATAAATGTGTTGTTTTTATAAATAATGTTGATGCTATTTATGATATAATGTAATCAACAACTGGAATTTGTTAGGATATGATAATATAAATGAGTGTTGACAAAGGAATTTAATCATGGTCGTTGCAATATATACGAAGTCATAGGAGAAAAATTATGACAGAACAGCAGTATAAGGATTTATTAATATCAACAGCTAAGATGGGTGATTATGAGCATAAGGACAAGGTGGTAGATGCACTTAAAGTTGCTTCTGTTTCATTTCAAAAGGAATGGGCTTTTACATATAATTTGTCTGATTATCGTCAGAAATATATTATTATTAGTGTTGTTCCAGATAAGTTAACTGTCTTGAAAGAACATGAGAATTTTGTTGATAGTTTGTGTAAACAGGTTTATGAACCAAATGATTATAACGAGTATTGGTATTAAAGCCTGGAATACTTTATGTTGCCCAAGAAGAAATAAGTCAATAGATACTTTTTGATGATATACAAAATCGAATAATTGATGAAATTCAGGAAACAAAATTTTCAATTTGGATTGCAATGGCATGGTTTACCAACAAAAATATATTTGATGAATTATTGAAAAAAAGAAATGAAGGGGTAGATGTAAAAATCATTATTGATAATAATCGTGTAAATCGTATGTGTAGTATGATATTGAGTGCTTTGGGAAGAATACAACTAAGGTGAGAAATTAGAGAATGTTAAGAAAGGTGTTTTGAAAACTTGAATTGACAAATTACAAAAAAACATATACTAACGATAAGTAAAGAATATATTTACTTTATGAAAGTAGGCGATAGCATGTTATTAGATTATTTGATTAGCAATTATGAAAAGGGGGAACCAATATTCCTGACAGATATAACTATTGAGGGAATGACAGAAGAAAACATAAGATATCATTTGAAAAAACTCACAGATGCTGGAGAAATCAGCAGATATGAAGCAGGAGTGTATTATATTCCAAAGATTAATATTTTTGGAGAAAAATCACCTATTTCTGCTGATACTGTGGCTCTTCATAAGTATGTTTCACGTAGAGGAAAAAGAGTGGGTTTCTATTCTGGTTATACACTTGCGAATCACTTAGGTTTATCAACACAGGTTCCATTTAAGGAAGAAATAACTAGTAATTATGCACCTGCTCAGGTTAGAGAAATTACAATTCAAAACCGAAAATATGTTATACGTAGACCTACTGTGGAAGTAACAGAAGAAAATGCATATGTATTGCAGTTGCTTGATTGCCTAAAAGATATAGATAAATCAGCTGAAGAAGATATGGACATATGTGGAAAAATTCTTACAGATTATGCATTAAAGCATAGAATTACAAGGGAGCAAGTTGAACGTTTTATAGAGTATTATCCCATGAAAATTTACAAAGCAATATATGAAACGGGGGTAAAGTATGTATCTGCATGAAGATAGGGAAACATTTAAGAGTTTGATTGTTGTGATATAAAATAGTTGTAACATCTCGACCTAATAAGATATAATCTTAGGAGGAAAAGAGGTATGTTACAAATGAGTCAACATTATGAACCAGAAAAGGTAATAAAGGAGCAGAAGAAATGAGATTTGTAATTCAAAGAGTAAAACATTCAAGTGTAACAATAGATGGAGAAGTTAAGGGGAAAATCAACAAGGGATATATGGTTCTTATCGGCATCGGTCAGGACGATAATGAAGAAATTGCTGATAAGATGGTTAAAAAGATGATTAATCTTAGGATATTTGAAGATGCAAATGGCAAAACAAATCTTGCACTTAAAGATGTTAATGGAGAATTATTGCTTATTTCTCAGTTTACATTATATGCAGATTGTAAAAAGGGTAACAGACCATCATTTATTAAGGCAGGAGCACCAAAAGAAGCGGAAGAATTATACGGGTATATTGTTCGAAAATGTAAGGAAGAGATAGAGGTTGTTGAAAAGGGAGAATTTGGTGCAGATATGAAGGTAGAGCTTCTTAATGATGGACCATTTACTATTGTGCTGGATAGTGATGAGATAATGCAGATATAACCAGACAAACTTGGCTTGTTAGCAAAAAGTTGTTAAAGTCTGTCATAGATTTCTTTAATAGTTTCCGCAAATAGGCTTCTAGACTTCTTGTTTTTATTAGTGTTATAATTTTTTTTATCAATATACAGCTCAAATACTTCATTCCAACGATTATATTTTTTGATTTTTGATATTTTTTGCTCTAAATTATATGGGGAAGGTTGTTCTTCCCAGGTGTATGAGTTATGAGATTTGTTATATCTGATATATTCTTGGTGAGGTTGACCATTTTTATCAATATAATTATTTACAATTGCAATGTCACAGCTATATTGAATTTTTGAACGAAGTAAATCAATTTTCTTTATAGTTAAAACGCGAGTATTGTTTTCCACATAATTGAATCCACGTTGAAGTATCACTTGATTTAATGCATTAATTAGTATTTGTCTAATCTCAGATGCTGAATAATCTTCATTGGGATCATTAATTTCAATATTGATATCAAAATCAAAACCTATATTTGTGGTTGAATCAAAGGTAATCATATTCTTTGCACTACTTCCAATAAATTTAAATTGAAAAGTAAATTTGTCACGTATCAGGTTTTGAACGTCCAATATTATTTTTTGGAATTCTTTTCTGTAAGGCTTAGCATTGTTTCTGGTTAAATATTTATAATGATACATAATATCTCCTTTCGTCCCATAACCTTCCAGATAGCATCTTTGCTAAATCGTTATAGTTTAACACAATTGAATAATATGTCAATCATCAATTTGAATATTTGTGCAAAATTTTTGTGGCGGGAAAATAAAATTAAGTTTTGTATATAAATTATCTGGCAAAAAGTAATACATAATTGGTAGTAATATTTCTTGCATAGGAGGTATGAGTTAATAAAATAATTATGTGGTGTCTTTTTATGGTAGGATGTAGGATAAAAATGTGGCAATACACAAAAATAAGGAGTAATACTGTGGAGATTAAGAGAAATGAATACCTTGAACAGTTAAAGATAAGAAAAGACAATGGAATGTTTAAGATAATCACAGAAATCAGGAGATGAGGAAAATCTTTCTTGTTATTTGTGTTGTTTAAGAAGAGTTCATGCCTCAATTTGAGAAAGTGTTGAATAGTTTGCTTCGTATTAGTAATATTGATGTATATATGATTGATGATGTTTTGAAAATATTAGAATATATTAAGTCAAAAGTAAAAGGTAAATTATTGCGAGGAAAGATAGATTATATTAGACCGGCATTTGATGAATGTTACCGGCAACTATAAGTTGCTTTTCTTAGAAGAGCTTATCCTGTATGATATGGGTAAGGAGGTAGAGACTATGGAAACAAAGAATATTATTTTAGAACTTCGCACTCAAAGAGGAATGTCGCAGGATGAATTGGCAGAGAAAATTATGGTTACGAGACAGGCAGTATCTCGTTGGGAAAATGGCGAAACAGTTCCCAATACAGAAACATTAAAACTATTGTCTAAGGAATTTGATGTTTCAATTAATACACTTTTAGGAGAACCAAGAAAACTTATTTGCCAATGTTGTGGAATGCCAATCGAAGATGATACAATTTTAGGCAGGGACAATGATGGCACATTGAATGAGGACTATTGTAAGTGGTGTTATGCTGATGGAACTTACACATATAATAATATGGATGAATTGATAGATGTCTGTGTTAAACATATGGTAAATGAAGAATTTTCAGAGGAGCAGGCACGTTCATATATGAAAGAATTACTTCCTAAATTGGATTATTGGAAAAGATATGAAGAACTTAGCGACAATGGGCAATTTGAAGAATTTAAAATGCAGTTAGTCAGAGAAATCAATGATTTGCATATAGATGGAATGCCGAAAGTAGAAAGATTAAATGCACTTGTTGGAAAATATGTAAATCTGGAGTATATGCTTCCAAGTGGTGCAAAAGTAAAATTTCTAGATGACCATAAGACATATTTAGGAAACCAATTAGAATCAGAATTCGGTGGTGAAAGGTGTTTTGGAGTTCTTGCAAATATGGATTTTATTATGATCTGTACTTACGATGCTAAAGGCGAAAATCCGGAACTGCTTCTTTACAAAAAGAGATAGTTAAAATCTAACTTTAATAAAAATGTAAAATAATGCAGAGATATAGATTTAATCATAATCATGTATCTCTGCATTTTATTGTTTTAATCAAGGATAACTCTGTATCGTAGAATTAATGTAATTAGTTGCTTTGTATGAAATAAATTTTAAGATAATAGTGTACACAATATAGAATTATGAAAAAACGAGTAAAAGAACAGTTACTGTTCAGTCCCCAGCCAAATCCAGTAAACACAAAGGGTACGGGATTTGAGTTGTGAACATTTCACAAACTTTCCTGTATCCTTTTGGCTATTTTGCAAAGGCAGCCTCAACA
>Ga0256404_1002279_pt1 | contig 42925 bp, 27 predicted proteins | sample RumenRJG_01DNA_FD_185990 | JGI IMG/M metagenome (GOLD analysis project Ga0256404, IMG submission 185990) | Bovine rumen microbial communities from Lethbridge, Alberta, Canada - RJG_01 | ecosystem: Host-associated > Mammals > Digestive system > Stomach > Rumen | place: Canada: Alberta | collected... | reverse complement strand
CGTTGGCAATCCTCCATATCGTCTTGTGGAGCTCAGCGCGTTCCTGTTCTTTTGTCATTGGTTTCTGTCTTTCGTTTCTATTTTCCACAAAGATAGTGCAAACGGGCGGAATGACAAAGGAAAACGCCATAAATCTTTTTCACAAGGAGCCTGTTCCTTGCCTGTTTGTTTGATAAGCTTGTCATTGCCAGATGCCGCTGCGTATTTCTGGCCACTACGTCAAAACGCGATTTATAGGCGCAGCGGATATAGTCTGTAGAGATGTGCAACCTTGGTGGCAGTGTAGTGGCGTACATCTCCACGGACTTTATCGGCTGCGCCACAGTTCGGATTTGTCACTCATTTCAGGAACATAGCCATGTAGAGAGGAAGGGTAAGGACGCCAGCTTTCTCTCCGACATTATAGTTGCCTAGTTTTATCGCATGATACACGTGATATTTCTCGGGATGATTCAGAATGGTCCGGGTACTTTTTGTGTTTCCGTTTTCTGACTTCACTTCGAGCAGCACGCATTCACCTTTGTACCGAAGGACGAAGTCCACCTCCAGTCCGCTGTCCTTGCGAAAATAATATAGCTTTCGCTGCATCTTATGCAGGATGTCGGCCACCAAGTTCTCAAAGATTGCACCTTTATAGCCATACAGGTTGCCCTGCAGAATGTCAAACTGCGTACCGTCTTCAAGCATGGAGACAAACAGTCCCGTGTCGGCCATATAGACCTTGAACGAGTCTTTGTCGGCATTGCCGTCGAGAGGAAGCTCCGTGATGTGGAGATTATAGCATCGGGCAATGATTCCCGCATCCTCTATCCACTGAATGCTGCCGCTATATTGTGAGGCCTTGGCGCCCTTGCGTATAACAGAATACTGGAACTTCTTGTTCTCCTTGGCCAGCTGTTTGGGTATGGACTCGAAACACTCACGAATTCGTGACTTGTCATTGTCCTCTGCGTATTTCAGCATGTCTTCCTCGTAACCGCCCACGATGTCACGCTGTATCTGCAGTACTTCGCCCATGTTTTGCCGCTGCTTGAAGGCCATGACAGCCTCCGGCATTCCGCCAACAACACAATATTGCAGCATGAGCTGTGACAAGCGCTGATGTATGGCTGCACTTACCGGCTTAACCGTAGCCATGCACTCCGATGCGTAGTCGATAATCTGCGGCGTGATGCCCATAGCCCAAAGAAATTCTTCGAAATCCAATGGGAACATCTCCACTATATGCTCATATCCTACGGGAATGGAAGCTTTGGCATTCCTTGTGCCATATTCTCTGATTCCAAGAAGAGAGCCTGTGGCAATGACGTCATATCTGCCGTCAACCTTAAAGAACTTCAGTGATGCGCGTGCGTTAGGACATTCCTGTATCTCGTCGAGGATGATACACGTCTTTCCCTCTTCAAATACAGAGCCGGGGATCATGGCGGAGATATTCATTGTAATATCGTCAACAGCTTTCGACTGCTCAAAGGCGAGCTTGTAGTCGTCATGCTCCACAAAGTTCAGATACACTACGTTCTTGTAATTTTTCTTAGCGAATTGCAGCACCGAGAAGGTCTTACCACACTGTCTGCAGCCCTTTATGACAAGCGGCTTGTGTCCAACAGTTCCCTTCCATGAAGTAAGCGTCGCTTCTATCTTTCTTTTCAGAGGCTCCATCATCATCTAAGCATTGAATGTTTATGTCCTCAAAATTACGATATTTATTTCATTCCGCAAAAGGTTCGCGCCACTTTTTCAAGGGAGTTTCTCTTGCTCGCGCCACTTTTTCAAGGGAGTTTTTATCATTCACGCCACTTTTCCAAGGGAGTTTTTCTTGCTCGCGCCACTTTTTCAAGGGAGTTGACATGAATGGATAGTTTCATTCGCTACCTCAAAAACGCACTATGGCTCATCGGTCATAGCACCATAGCTCATAGAAGGAGGTCCATCAAGAATGCAGAGAATGAGAGAATGAACGATGGACTTGATGGCTATTTGGCAAGTGGCACTTGCCAATGTTGAACCCGTTTCCATCCTTATTCTTTCCTTCCATTGTTTCCTTGGGTTAAGCTATAGAAGTCACCGACACGACAGCCTATGAGACACTGAAAAACATAGGGCATTCGCGATAGCTATGGTATCGCGGTACGATAGCTATGGTATGACAACGCGATAACTATGGTATCGCGACTCGATAGCTATGGTATCGCAATGCGATAGCTATGGTATCGCAATGCGGCTGGTGGCCGGCACAAGACCGGCCACTACACTGGCTGCTTCGTCGGATGATACACTGGCTGCTTCGTCGGCAGGAATGCCGACGCTCCTACTTCTGCTTATTGTAATGACTGGACTTCTGGACTTCTGTCTTCTGGACTTCTAATAACTTCCCGGACTTCTGTCTTCCGGACTTCTAACAACTCACAATTTCCCCTCAATTTTCCCTCAGCTTCTCTCTGAGCTTATCGATGCGCCGCATATAGGCCATGAGCAGCAGGACGCTGGCAAAGCCGACGAGGAGCGAAAAGAGGTAGGTGACGCCAGCGAACGAGTCGTAGAGACCGTGGAGCGTGGCGGGAACGGCGATGGCGAGGAACCACAGCGCTTTACGGTAGCGCGGGTAAAGGCCCGCCATACCGATATAATACCCCGCGATACCGCACCAGATGGCGTGGAGGAACGGCAGCGATGTCAGTCGGGCGATATTGAGCACGAAGGCCGTGGTGTAGTCGGCGTGGATGTTGATTGTGGTCTGATACTGCACCCCCTCGAACACACCGAAGGCGATGCCCGCCATCAGACCGTAGTAAACCATGGTCTGCGGCAGCATCGGTTCACGCGAGCGGTGCTGGAGGATGGTGAGCGGAATGAGTTTGGTAAACTCCTCGGTCACGCCCACGCCGAGGATGTAACCGATGATGCTCAACGGGAACGCCATCTGCGTGAAGACATAGAAGAAGTTGAGGCTGTGGAGGAAGCCGAAGATGATGAACACCCCGAGCTGGGTGAGGAAGAACGTGGTGACCGTCGCCCGGATGCTCACCTGGCGCGTGGCGAAGAAATAATAGAAGAACAGGCCCCACACACAGGCGAAATAAAGCGAGACGAAATAGAACACGAGGTAGCCGCCGATGGGCAGGAGCATGATGACCGACAGCCCGAGGCCGATGATGGCGAGGGCCAGCAGTCGTTTGTCCTTGAACAGCGAGTGGCGACTCATGTCCTCGTGGGGAAAGATGAAGTCGCTGCCCACGTGGGCGAGCTGCCGCATGAGCGACCCGTTGTTTTTGATGCGCGGCCGGATGCCCTTGCGCATCAGCAGGTCCTCGATGGTACTCTCTTCGTTGGTGTAGGCGTCGCGCGCCTTGTCATGGAGCAGTAGACGGCCCTCCTCGACGTAGTGGGCTACGGTCTGTTCATCGAACGGACCGTAGTCGTGGTTGTTTCTGGTGACGATGAGCATGAGCGGTTATTTCAATGTACTTTGATACCAGTCGTAAAGGCGCTTCACACCGTCCTCAATCTCGACCTTATGGTGCCAGCCGAGCGAATGCAGCTTGCTGACGTCGATGAGCTTACGCGGTGTGCCGTTGGGTTTCGTGGTATCCCAGACAATCTCGCCTTCAAAGCCGACCGTGTCCTTCACGAGGTTGGCCAAGGCCTTGATGGTAAGCTCTTTGCCGGTGCCTACATTGATATGGCAGTTGCGAATCTCGCCTAACGAGGGGATGGCACCCCCGCGGCCTTCGGAGTTGTTGCGGTTCACCTCGCCGTCCGTCTTCACGCCGTAGAACACTGAGGAATACTTCTCAATGCCAATGATGTCGGAGAAGTCGACGTTGAGCAGCACGTGCACCGAAGCGTCGGCCATATCCTCCGACCAAAGAAACTCTCGCAACGGACTGCCGTCGCCCCACAGCGTTACCTTATTATTATCTATTCCGTAGAAGTCGAGCGCCTTGAGGATGCGCTCCTTCGGGCACTGGCCGTCGACGTTGTCCTTGCCGATGAGTTCAGCGAGCTTGGCCGGCGGGTTGATGGGCCGCTTATTCATGTCGGTGCGGATGGCATCCCAGTCATCGTCATGGATGAGTTTGGCGAGATAGATCTTGCGCATCATGGCCGGCATCACATGGGAGTTCTCCAGGTGGAAGTTATCGTTGGGGCCATAGAGATTCGTTGGCATCACGGCGATGTAGTTGGTGCCGTACTGCAGGTTGTAGCTCTCGCACATCTTCAGACCGGCAATCTTTGCGATGGCATATTCCTCGTTGGTGTATTCCAGCGGCGAGGTGAGCAGTGCGTCTTCTTTCATCGGCTGCGGTGCATTCTTCGGGTAGATGCAGGTGGAACCGAGGAAGAGGAGTTTCTTCACATGGTGCTTGTAAGCCTGCTCAATGACGTTGCACTGCATCTTCATGTTCTGCATGATGAAGTCGGCGCGGTAGAGCGAGTTGGCCATGATGCCGCCCACGAAGGCAGCGGCGAGGACCACGGCGTCGGGCTGCTCCTGGTCGAAGAACTGCTTCACAGCGAGCTGGTCGGTGAGGTCGAGCTCCTTATGTGTGCGGCCCACGAGGTTGTTGTAGCCGCGTTGTTTCAAATTGTTCCAAATGGCCGATCCCACGAGTCCGTGGTGTCCGGCAACATAAATCTTACTGTTCTTATCTAAACTCATGATTTGTTATATGATTAGAGCTTTGTGCTCCATAGTCGTCTATGCTGTCATCATTTGTTTGCTCTCGCAAAGATAGGGTTTATGACCGACATCTGCAAGTTTTTCGATTTGATTTTCAACAAAACCACGCGGAAAACATACTATTTGCCGCATCGCTACGTTGTTTATTATAAACCGGAAGACCAAAGCAATAATACCAAAACAATATGACAAAACCTTTCTTATGGAAGCATGCACTGCTGTCGGCGGCTTGTCTGACGGCAATGGCTTCGGCGCTACCCGTCAGCGCCCAACAGTATGTCGTTGACCAACAATGCCGCGACCAGGCCCGCGCCATTGTGGCAAAGATGACCTTAGAAGAAAAAATCGATTACCTTGGCGGCGGTGAGGACGGCTTCACCATCCGCGCCATTCCGCGCCTCGGTCTGCCCGCCGTGAAGATGGCCGACGGACCGCAGGGCATGCGCAACGGCGTGAGAAGCACCCTCTACCCCTGCGGCATTCTCTCAGCGGCCTCATGGAACCGCGACATGGTCAGGAGCGTCGGCACCGGCCTCGGCAGCGACTTCCGCAGCTACGGCATCGGCTTCATCCTCGGACCCGGTGTCAACATCTACCGCGCTCCGATGAACGGGCGCAACTTCGAATACTTCGGCGAGGACCCCTACCTGGCCAGCGAGACGGCGCTCAACTACATCCTCGGCGTGCAGAGTCAGGGCACCATCGCCACCATCAAGCACTTCGCCCTCAACGATGAGGAATGGGACCGCCACAAGGTGACGTCAGACGCCGACGAGCGCACGATGGAGGAGATTTATTTCCCCACCTTCCGCAAGGCCGTGGAGCGCGGTAAGGTAGGCGCCGTGATGTGCAGCTACAACATGATCAACGGCGTGCATGCCAGTGAGAACCGCTGGTTGCTGCGCGACAAACTGCGCCAGGAGTGGGGCTTCCAGGGCATTCTGATGAGCGACTGGGGCTCGGTCTACTCCGGCTTCAACGCCATGATGAGCGGTCTTGACCTCGAGATGCCCCACGGTACATTTGCCAACAAAGCCACGCTCCTGCCGCTCATCCGTCAGGGCGTGCTGCCCGAGAGCGTCATCGATGAGCATGTGACGCATATCCTGCAGACGCTCATCGCCTTCCACCTGCTCGACAAGCCACTCGCCGACACCCATCCCAAGGACGCCGACCTGCCCGCCTCGCGTCAGGCAGCCCTCGACATGGCGCGTGAGGGCATCGTACTGCTGAAGAACAACTGTGTGCTGCCGCTCAAAGGATCCATCGCTGTCATCGGACCCAACGCCGACGTCATCGTCAAAGGCGGCGGCAGCGGCGAGGTCACGCCCTTCCGCTCGGTCACACTGTGGCAGGGACTGCACAGCGCCACAACACGTGCAAAGCTCATCAACGAAGACCAATGGATGAAGGCCGTCGCGCTCAACTATACCGCGCAGTATTTCAACAACCCGAACCTTGAGGGGCAGCCGGCCCTGACGAGGCAGGAGAGCGCGCTCGACCACAACTGGGGCCTGAACGCACCCGCCGAGGGCATCAAAGCCGACCATTTCTCAGCCCGCTGGACCACAACCTTCAAGCCCGACCGCGACGGCCGCTATATGCTCACGGCCCGCGGCGACGACGGCATCCGCGTATTCCTCAACGGCCGGAAACTCATCGAGGACTGGTCCGACCACGACTTACATACGCATCAGGTGCTGCTCAGTCTGAAGGCTGGTCAGGCGTACCGCATCGTGATGGAGTATTACGAGAACAACCAAGACGCCGAGGCCGGACTGCAAATCGCCAGTTACCAGCCGGAGTCGCTGCAGCCGATGCTCGCCAAGGCCGACAACGTCGTGGTGTCGGTAGGCTTCAACAAAAACACTGAGGGCGAGGGCTTCGACCGTCCGTTTGCCCTCGACAGCCTGCAAAGCCAGCTCATCGACATCGCCGCGTCGGCCAACAAAAACGTCGTGGTGGTCATCAACAGCGGTGGCGGCGTCGAGATGAAGCCGTGGCTGGACAAGGTCAAGGGCGTCGTCATGGCGTGGTACCCCGGTCAGGAAGGCGGTACGGCATTGGCCGACATCCTTCTCGGCAAGCAATCGCCGTCGGGTAAACTGCCCATCAGCATCGAAGCCGACTGGGCCGACAACCCCACCCACGACAGCTATTACGACACCAAGCAAATGCCGAAGCGCGTGCTCTACAGCGAGGGCGTGTTCACCGGTTACCGCGGTTACGACCAGTCGGGGCGCAAGCCGCTATTCCCCTTCGGCTACGGCCTCAGCTACACCCATTTCACCTACAGCAACCTGCAGGTGACCAAGCTCGGCGGCAATAAGATGAAGGTGGAGTTCGACGTGAAGAACGACGGCGGCCGCGACGGCAAGGAGGTGGCCGAGGTTTATGTCGGCGACCTGCAAAGCCCGGTGCCGCGCCCGGTGAAGGAACTGAAGGGCTACGACAAGCAGATGATCAAGAAAGGGCAGACCCGCCACTTCACCATCACGCTCGACGACGAGGCCTTCCATTACTACGACGTCACCACCCACCGCTTCGTCACCCATCCGGGCGAATACCGCATCATGGTGGGGCCGTCATCCGCCGACCTGCCACTGACCGCAACGGTTCAGCTATAGTTCCCGCAATCAAATGGGCGCACCCGATAATGTCCGTGGAGATGTACGCCTCCGGTGACAGTGTAGTGGCCGGCCTGGTGCCGGCCACCAGCCACCGGTGTTGCGGGCGTGTCTCCATCTGCGAGATTAGCGTAAGCGCTGATGTGTGGGAAAAATGCCATACCAAGGGTTGGTGGCCGGCACCAGGCCGGCCACTACACTGCTACCAAGGTTGCATACCTCCACGGACTTTATCCGCTGCGCCAATCAAATGCCGATAGGGCCCTGTCCATCAGGAAGACAAAGGGCCACAACGATAAAAGGCCTGCCCCTCATCAGGGCAGGCCTTTTTATTGGAATACTTCCGTCTTACTTACCAGTTCGGGTTCTGCTTGATGCTCTTGTTCAAGTTGAGCTCGTTGTCGGGCACAGGATAGAAGTAATACTTATTGCTGAAGGTACGTACAGCCTTGGTTGCAATGATATAGCCGTTGTCATCGCGGCTGACACCACTGTTGAGATTGGTCACATTCGAGATGTTGGCGCCGCGGTTGATGTCGGTATGCACCTTACTGTCAAGCTTGTCAAGCTGATGCCAGCGCACCATATCCCAGTAACGGTAGTTCTTGTCGCAGGTGAGCTCACAGCGGCGGCAGCGGCGGATTTCCCAGAGGAGGTTGCTCACGCCCATGTTGTTGGCGGGATCAGCTTCCGGTTGGAGCGTCATGTTGGGCAGTCCGGCGCGTGCCTGAAGCAGATTGACGGTCTTGTTGAGGTCGTCCTGCGTGATGTTGCCGAGCTCGGCCTTGGCCTCGGCCTCGTTGAGCAGGATGACGGCATACCAATACAGAGGAATGTCTGTGTAGTTGGTGTTGGTATTCGTACGATAGTAATTCTCCAGCGTACTGTTGTCATATTTGCGGATGGTGTAGCCTGTTGACGATGTCATCTCAGCCGGCAGCGTAACCTGATAGTTGGTTGACGGATTCTTGCAATCGTCGGTGTTGGGGCGAATCCATCCATGACCGCTGAAGCAGATAACTGAGTCGACCAGCACGCTGAGGCGCTTGTCCTTATTGGCCAACAGCTTACCGATGGAGTAGAACTGTATGGTCTTCGATGAGCCATCAGCGGTGGTGTAGGTCTTCGACTCCAGCACGGCCTTATCGTCGGTGTCGAGGGTCGTAGTGGCCTTAGGCTTACCGTCAAGGAAGAGGAAGGCGTCGATGCAGTCTTTCGAGATGCCGCGCTGCGTAGTCGAACCGCTGGTATAGTCACACAGGCCATGTGAGAGTACGTCTTTCTGATAGTTCTTGTAGAAAATCACCTCAGAGTTACCATTCAGTTCGAGCGAGTTGTAGATATCTCCGTAGTTTTTGGTCAGCTTATAGGTGCCGTCCATCAGGGCCTCGGAGGCTTTCACGCATTCGTTGAGGTACTTAGCCGCACGCGTGGCGTCGGGAGCTTTCCCGTTGTCGGTTTGTGTGCGGTATTTGCAATATGTGCCTTCATACAGGCAGATGTCGCTCTTCACGGCGAGGGCCATCTGCTTGCAGAACTGCGTACGGTCACTGCCCTGCGACGGCAGGTAGGTGATGGCATAGTCGAGGTCGGCCAACACGGAGTCCATGACGACATCGCGGTCGGTACGTTCTCCATAAACGGCCTCGTCAGAAGAACTCTCAATGACGGTGTTTTCCCATTGCACATCGCCGTATGCACGTACGAGATTGTAGTAAGCCCACGCACGGTTAAGGCGTCCTATGGCCTCATACAGGTTTTTATTGGCACTGTTCATGGACGAACGTTTCACTCCGTCGATAATATAGTTGGCCTGACGGACGGTGGTGAAATTGTTCGACCAATAGGTGCTTTTTCCCGGCACAGCTACGAAGGTCCAGTTGTCGAAGACCGGATTATCCTGATCGTCGTTCAGGCTGGGGAAGTAGAAGTCGTTGGCGTCGCCGTATTTATAATAAAATCCATTGCAATAACTGCTCACCATGTTGGTATTGCTCCAAAACTTGTCACTTGCGGTGAACGTGTCGCGAGGGTCCTTGTCGAGGAAGTCGTCGCAACTCATCAGGACAACAGCCGATGCCGCAAGGATATATAATATTGATTTTTTCATGATGTGTATGTATTTAGGAAGTGTGCTTAGAATGTTAGCTGCAAACCTACCGACCATGTACGGGTGATAGGCACTGTACGACCCCAGCCACCATAGCTGGTACCCTCACCGGTGTTGATTTCCGGGTCGAGGGGCAGGTCGCCGTTACCCTTATGGAGCAGGAATGCGTTGTCGCAGCTCACGTAGGCACGTACTGACTGCAGGTAAGCCTTGCGGGTAATCTCCTTCGGGAGTGTGTAGCCCAGCGTGATATTCTTACAGCGCAGATATGACATATTGACGAGGTACTTTGACTGCGGGTAGAAGTTGCCCCAGCCACCTTCAGCTGACAGTGCAGGTACATTGCCACCGCCGACAACACCCGGCCACAGGCAAGGATAGTCGTTGCTCTGACTGATGTTGACTACGCCATTGTCAGGATCATACACATTGTACTTGGTTTGGTGAGCGAACAAGCTTTGGTCGTTGCTGCGTGCCATTGGGAAGACGAACGAACCGGTCTGCCAGGTGGAGCGCTTGCCTACGCCCTGGAAGAAGAGGTCGAGATCGAAGCCCTTCCAGCTGCCGCCGATGCGGAAGCTGTATTCATAACGAGGCAGCGTGTTACCGATAACCTTCAGGTCTCCGTGGTCCTCAAGCGTACCCTTGCCGCCGTCGATCTTGCCATCGCCGTTGAGGTCCTTGTACTTGATGTCACCAGGACCATAAACGAAGTTACCATACTGGATGCCGGTCTGGTCGGCCACGCCCTGCTTGTATTTCCACGAGCCGTCGGCGTTCTTGCCGTCGAAGTCGTTCTCGGTGAAGTAGCGGTCGGTCTCAAAGCCCCAGATGTCGCCCCAGGTCTCGCCCTCGTAGGCGTAGGCAGTGCTGTTGGGATGGCCAATAATCTTGGTGCTCTGGTTCCACTTGGTCACTTTCACCTTTGAGTCTCCGATAGAGGCGTTGGCATAAACGCGCGGGCCATTGGTAAACTGGTGGTTCCATGATACGGTCAGCTCCCAGCCCCTGGAGCGCAGTTGGCCGGCATTGGTATAAGGTGCGTTGGCACCGACTGCTGATGGCAGCGCCTGCCCGGGAGCCAGCATGTCGTTGGTGAGGCGCTGGTACCATTCGGCTGTAACGTTGAGTTCATTGTCGAGGAAGCCCAGGTCAAGGCCGATGTTGGTGGTCTTGATGCGCTCCCAGGTGAGAGCTGCGTCCACCCATGTAGGCATGGTGAACGTATTGAGCTTGGTGTTGCTGCCGTTGAGGAAGTCCATCTGATCTGCGGTCAGTGTTGAGAGAAACATATTGTCGCCGATGGCCTCGTTGCCAATAGAACCGTAGGAAAAGCGCAGCTTACCGTTGGAGACATATTTGTGCAGGTCTTTCCAATACGGTTCCTCAGTAAAGCGGTAACCTAATGAGAAGCTGGGGAAGAAGGCCCAGCGGTCGCCCTCGCGGAAGCGGCTCGAACCGTCGTAGCGGCCATTGACCTCAAGCAGATAGATACCTTTGTAGTCATAGTTGATACGACCAAAGTAGCCGGCTGAAGCGCGGTCGCCTGTCTTTGAGTCGATTGTGGCCTTTGCGAGGTCACCATAAGCGAGATTGAGCTCAGGATAGCTCTCGTCGTAGAGCTGTTTGCGGCGCACGTAGAAGTAGTCGCTCTTGTAGTTCTCAGCATTGATACCGACCATCACGTGCAGGTTGTGGGCGTCGGCAAACGTATGGATGTAGTCCATGTAGGCATTCGCTGTCCAGCGGCTCGCTTTGGTGTTGTCCCGTGTTGCGTCGGAGTTCGATTGCTGCACGATGTAAGTAGGTGTCGTACCGCTCCAGTTCATGCCATAGACGCTCTTGTTGGAGGCCTTGTAGTTGGTGTTGTCTATCTGATAGGTGAAGTCGCCGTTGAGAGTGAGGTCTTTCGTGAAGTTTATCTTGACATAGCCGTTCATTTTCAGTTGGTCGTGTGTGAGTACCGCGCGATTGCACTGTTTCTGCATAGCCATGACGCGGTAATCGTAGCGTTCGCCGTCGTCGGTCTCGATGTAGCCCGACGGAATGAAGAACGAGCCCCAGCGCCAGAGATACTGGTAGATGTTGGACCAGGTGTCGGCCCAGCTAAGCCGTCGGCTGGTAAAGTTGAGGCGTGTGCCGACGGTCAGCCAGTCGGTAAGGTCAACTTTGATGTTGGAAGTCAGTCCGTAGCGGTTGCGCTTGCCGGGGTTGAACTTCTTCGCGTCCTGCTTATAGTCATAGTCGAGGGAGGTGTAGAAAGTAGTCTTGCCTGACGATCCACTGATGCTGATGTTCTGGTTGTTGGATGGTGCGTGACTGTTGAACCAAATGTCCTGAATGTCGTAGTCGGCATAGTAGAACGGTTGATTGCCTTTGAAATAGTAGTCGCCTACGTTGTCCATGCTCTGGTATGGCTCCATCTTGCTGTAGCCCTTCTTTCCGTTGTGTTGCTTCTGCCAAGCCTCTGCATAAGTAAGCAGTTGGTCGAAGTACATACCGAAGAGCTCAGGCGTTGATTGGCCGGCACGCTTAGTGGCAGTGAGGCGGGCCTGGATCTGTTCCGGCACTGACGGGAAGTCGGGCAGATAGGTCGATTTGTCCCATCCGAAGCGCGAGTTGAGCTTCACGGTGACGCGGTCACCTTTCTTGGCCTGCTTCGTAGTGATGAGAATCACACCGAAGGCAGCACGGCTACCATAGATGGCGCTCGAGGAGGCATCCTTCAGTACGGAGATGGAGGCGATGTCGTTGCCGCTGATCATTGAGAGGTCGTCGGCAGGCACGCCGTCAATAACAATAAGTGGTGAACTGGTCTGGTCGTTGGAAAGGGTACCGAGACCACGGATGGACAGCGATGAGCTGGCTGTGAGGTCGCCGCTGTTGCTCAGCACGGTAAGGCCGGGCACTGCGCCCTGCAGGGCTTTGGTTACATCCTGCTCAGGACGGCTGCCGAAGGTCTTGTCGATATCCACGCTCGCCACGGCACCCGTGAGGTTGGCTTTCTTCTGCTGGCCATAACCCACGACCACCACCTCATCGAGGTTGGCCTGGTCGACGTCCATAGCGACGTTCATGGTTGGTGAGGCTTTCATGGTGACGGTCTTGTAGCCCAAGTAGGTGATCTTCAAGACGGCATTGGGACGGACGGCTAAGGTGAATTGTCCGTTTGCGTTGGTCACGGTTCCTCGGTTAGTTCCTACTTCCTGGATGCTGGCGCCGATAATCGGCTCGCCTTTTTCATCCACGACAGTTCCTGATACTGTGCTACTCTTCTGGTTGATGGCCTGAGGCTCAGGGCTGGCCTGAACGGCAATGCCCCCCCCGGACAGTAACAACAAAGCTCCTAATAGAACGAAAGGTCTTTTCATAAGCTAATGCGTTAGGTTGAACTTTAATTTGCTTAAGTAATGGCAAATTTAGGCTTTTTATATGTAATTGCAAAGGATTAAGTGAAATATTTTTTGATAATCTTAAAGAAATTGCGATGTGTACCGTAGGAGAAGACACTGTGAAGGCGCACAAGAAAGAAAGCGATAGCCGCCGCGATGACAGCTACCGCAATGCGGTAGAGATAGAGACGCTGCACAGCAGCGTCCTACAGAACCCGAGAACAACAAAAGGGAACGAGGGAGAGGAAGAAAGGCGGAAGGCGGAGGGGGGGTGTATCAGAATTAGAGAAGTCCAGAAGTCCGGAAGTCCCGTCATTACAATAATCATACCTTATTATCAGGCACTTATGCATTTGACTGGACTTCTGAGCTCCCGGACTCCCGGACTTCTTCAATTTTGATACACCCTCTACACTAAACTCCTTCCTCCCCATCTGGGGGAGGGCCCTCGGCTCGCGAGCCGAGGGGGTAGGGCTGCCGGCCTGCCGGGGCCCTTAGTACTCCCCCCACGCCTTGATGTCGATGTCGTCGAGCTTCAAGGTGCAGAAAGCATTGATGAAGGCGGAGGCAAGGCGGCTGTTGGTGATCAGCGGCACGTTGAGGTCGATGGCCGCACGGCGAATCTTGTAGCCGTTGGTCAGCTCACCCGCCGTGAGGTTCTTTGGGATGTTCACCACCATGTCAATCTTCTTCTGATGCAGCAGGTCGAGGGCCTGCGGTTGTTTGTCTTGCTCCGAGGGCCAATACACGAGCGTGTTGGGCACGCCGTTCTCGGTGAGGTACTTCGACGTACCCGCCGTGGCGTAGAGGGCGTAGCCGTGGTCGTAGAGCTTACGCGCGGCATCGAGCATCTCGGCCTTCTGCTTGGCGCCACCCGTGGAGAGCAGCACCGTGTGCTTCGGCACGCGCTGACCTACCGACAGCATGGCCTTCATCAGGGCCTGGTTGGTGTCATCGCCGAGGCAGCCCACCTCACCCGTCGAGCTCATGTCGACGCCGAGCACCGGGTCGGCCTTCTGCAGACGGTTGAACGAGAACTGGCTGGCTTTGATGCCGACGTAGTCGAGGTCGAAGAGGCTCTTGTTGGGCTTTTCCACCGGCACGCCGAGCATCACCTTCGTGGCGAGCTCGATGAAATTAATCTTCAGCACCTTACTCACAAACGGGAACGAGCGCGAGCTGCGCAGGTTGCACTCGATGACGAGGATGTCGTTCTCGCGCGCCATATACTGAATGTTGAACGGTCCGTTGATATGCAGCGCGGCGGCAATCTTACGGCTCACGCGCTTGATGCGGCGCACGGTCTCGACGTAGAGCTTCTGCGGCGGCAGCTGCAGCGTGGCGTCGCCCGAGTGGACACCGGCAAACTCGATGTGCTCACTGATGGCATAAGCCAGAATCTCACCGTTGCGCGCCACGGCGTCGAAGTCAATCTCCTTGGCGTTCTCAATGAACTTCGACACGACGACGGGGTGGTCCTCGCTGACGTTGGCAGCCAACTGCAGGAAGCGACGCAACTCGTCCTCATTGGAGCAGACATTCATTGCGGCACCCGACAGCACGTAAGACGGGCGCACCAGCACCGGGAAGCCCACGCGCTTGACGAAAGCGTCGATGTCGTCCATGCTCTTCAGCGCGCTCCACTCCGGCTGGTTGATGCCGAGCTCGTTGAGCATCTCGGAGAACTTCTCGCGGTCCTCGGCGTGGTCGATGTCCTTGGCCTGCGTACCGAGGATAGGCACGTTCTCGGCATCGAGATACATCGCGAGGTTGTTGGGTATCTGACCGCCCGTGGAGACGATGACGCCGTAGGGCTGCTCCATGTCGATAATGTCCATGACGCGCTCAAACGTAAGCTCGTCGAAGTAAAGCCGGTCGCACATGTCATAGTCGGTCGACACCGTCTCGGGGTTATAGTTGATCATGATGCTGCGGTAGCCCTGCTTGCGGATGGTGTGGAGGGCCTGCACGCCGCACCAGTCGAACTCGACCGACGAGCCGATGCGGTAAGCGCCCGATCCGAGCACGATGACCGAGCGGTGGTCGTTGCTGAACGTGATGTCGCTCTTGTCGCCGGCGTAGGTGACGTAGAGGTAGTTGGTATGGGCAGGGTACTCGGCAGCGAGGGTATCGATCTGCTTCACCACGGGCAGGATGCCGTAGCTCTTGCGCAGACTGCGCACCACAAGCAGCGCCTTGTGCATGTTGTGGTATTCGTCCTCGAGGCCCACGGCGCGGGCTATCTGGAAGTCGGTGAAGCCGTAGACCTTGGCCTCGCGCAGCAGGTCGCGGTCGAGAGTGTTGACGTTGCATTTCTTCAGCCGCTCGTCGATGTCGATGATGTGCTGGAGCTTATAGAGGAACCACTTGTCAATCTTCGTCAGGTCGTGAATCTGGTCGACGGTGTAGCCCTTGTGCATGGCCTTGGAGATAACGAACACACGCTTGTCGGTGGGGTCGCGCAGGGCCTCGTCAATGTCGGGAATCTCCAGTTCCTTGTTCTCCACATAGCCGTGCATGCCCTGGCCAATCATACGCAAGCCCTTCTGAATGGCTTCCTCGAAGTTGCGGCCAATGGCCATCACCTCGCCGACCGACTTCATGCTTGAGCCCAGCTCCTTGTCGACGCCGCGGAACTTGGACAGGTCCCAGCGCGGAATCTTACACACCACATAGTCGAGGGCCGGCTCAAAGAAGGCCGACGTGGTCTTGGTGACCGAGTTCTTCAGCTCAAACAGACCGTAGCCCAGGCCGAGTTTGGCAGCGACGAAGGCCAGGGGATAGCCGGTGGCCTTGGAGGCGAGGGCCGACGAGCGGCTCAGGCGCGCGTTGACCTCGATGACGCGGTAGTCCTCAGAATTGGGGTCGAAGGCGTACTGCACGTTGCACTCGCCGACGATGCCAATGTGGCGCACAATCTTAATCGACAGGGCACGCAGCTTGTGGTATTCCGAGTTGGTGAGCGTCTGCGAGGGCGCGATGACGATGCTCTCACCGGTATGGATGCCGAGCGGGTCGAAGTTCTCCATGTTGCAGACGGTGATGCAGTTGTCAAACCGGTCGCGCACCACCTCGTATTCTATCTCCTTCCATCCCTTAAGGCTCTTCTCGACGAGCACCTGCGGCGAGAACGAGAAGGCTTTCTCGCAGATGCGCTGAAGCTCGTCGTCGTTGTCGGCAAAGCCGGAGCCGAGTCCGCCCAAGGCATAGGCTGCGCGCACGATGACGGGGTAGCCGAGGTCCTTGGCGGCTTTCATGGCTTGGGTCATATTCTCGCAGGCCTCGCTCTTGATGGTCTTGACCTGAATCTCATCGAGCTTCTCGACGAAGCGCTCGCGGTCCTCAGTGTCCATGATGGCTTTGACGGGGGTGCCGAGCACCTTGACGTTGTATTTCTCCAGTACGCCGCTCTCCTCGAGCTCGACGCCGCAGTTGAGCGCGGTCTGTCCGCCGAAGCTCAGCAGGATGCCGTCGGGGCGTTCCTTGGCGATGACGCGCTCGACGAAGTAAGGCTGCACGGGGAGGAAATAAATCTGGTCGGCCACGCCCTCCGAGGTCTGCACGGTGGCGATGTTGGGGTTGATGAGCACCGTCTTGATGCCCTCCTCACGCAGGGCCTTCAGGGCCTGTGAACCGGAATAGTCGAACTCGCCGGCCTCGCCAATCTTCAGCGCACCGGAACCGAGGAGCAACACCTTTTTTATATTATTATCTTTCATGGACTACCTTACTTTAATGTTTCAACAAACTTATCAAACATAAACTCCGTATCGACGGGGCCTGAGCAGGCCTCGGGGTGGAACTGCGACGAGAACCAGGGGTTGGTCTTGTGGCGGATGCCCTCGTTGGAGCCGTCGTTCATGTTGACGAACAGCTCTTCCCAGTCCTTACCGAGCGTAGATGCGTCGACGGCATAGCCGTGGTTCTGCGAGGTGATGTAGCAGTGGTTGGTGCCCACTAAGCGCACGGGCTGGTTGTGGGAGCGGTGGCCGTATTTCAGTTTATAGATGGTGGCGCCGGCGGCTTTGCCGAGCAGCTGGTTGCCCATGCAGATGCCGCAGATGGGCTTGCGGCTGAGCGAGATCTGCTTGCGGATGATGTCGACGGCAGCCTGACAGGTGTCGGGGTCGCCGGGACCATTGGCCAGGAAGAGGCCGTCGAAGTCCATCGCGGTGTAGTCGTAGTTCCAAGGCACGCGGATGACCTCGACGCCGCGGCGGATGAGGCAGCGGATGATATTGGCCTTGACACCGCAGTCGACGAGCACCACCTTCTTGCCGGCGCCCTCGTTGTAGCGGATAATCTGCTTGGTCGAGACCTTATCGACGAAGTTGACGCCCTGATAGGTGGCCTCGGGGATGTTGTCGGGCTCATCGTCGAAGATGATCTGACCCATCATCACACCGTGCTCGCGCAGCACCTTGGTCAGCTCGCGGGTGTCGATGCCCGTGATGCCGGGCACATGCTCGCGCTTGAGCCAGTCGGCCAGACTCTCGTGGCCGTTCCAGTGGTTGTATTGTTCGCTATAGTCGGCGCAGATCATGGCGGCAACGTAAATCTTGTCGCTCTCCATGAATGTGGGCAGGCCATTGGGCTCAATGGTAAACGGCGGTACGCCGTAGTTGCCGATAAGGGGGAAGGTGAATGTGAGGATCTGACCGGCATAGGAGGGGTCGGTGAGCGACTCGGGGTAGCCCATCATGGCGGTGTTGAACACCACCTCGCCGGCTACCGGCTGATCGTATCCGAAGCTGCGGCCGCGGAAGCGCGTGCCGTCGGATAACACCAAGGTGACATTTTTCATAAGACAGAATTATTCAAGACGTAGTTGATGAACGCGATATTGCAAAGTTTGTTGCCGCCGGGCGTGGGATAGTGACCGGTGAAGTACCAGTCGCCGCGGTTCTCGGGGATGGCCTTGTGGAGGCCGTCGATGCTCTGGTAGACGATGTCGACGGGCGTGGTCATATCCTTCGGCCGCAGCAGTTCGGCGAGCTTATGGTTGATTTCCTCGGCGGTGAAGGGGGCGTAAATACCGCGCACGGCATTTTGCATCTCCTTGACGGGCTTCTTCAGTTCGGTCTGGCAAGCCTCATACACCTCTTTGATGACGTGCTCCATGCCGCGCTCCTTGAGCAGGGCGATGGTGGCGCGGAAGACGCAGAACTCCTCCAGACGCGGCATGTCGATGCCGTAGTAGTCGGGGTAGCGTATCTGAGGCGCCGAGCTCACCATCACGATCTTCTTCGGATGCAGGCGGTCGAGGATGTGGAGGATGCTCTCGCGCAGCGTGGTGCCGCGCACGATGCTGTCGTCGATAATGACGAGGTTGTCCTCGTAAGGCACGATGCTGCCGTAGGTGACGTCGTAGACGTGGGCCGCGAGGTCGTTGCGCGCCGAACCTTCGGTGATGAACGTGCGCAGCTTGATGTCCTTCCACGCCACCTTCTCTGAGCGCACGCCCTGGGTGAGGATGCGCTCGAGCTCATCGTGCGACGGCGCGTGGCCGAGGGCCTCAATCTCGCGGATGTGCTGCTGCCGCTGGTAGTTCTGCATGCCCTCAACTAATCCGTAGTAAGCCACCTCAGCGGTGTTGGGGATGAACGAGATGACCGTGTGCGAGGTGTCGCCGCCGACGGCATCGAGCACCTGCGGGGTGAGCTGCTCGCCAAGCTGCTTGCGCTCGCGGTAGATGTCGCGGTCGGAGCCGCGCGAGAAATAGATATGCTCAAACGAACAGGCGTAGTTTTCGCCGGCGGGCAGGATGCGCTTGATGGCGGCCTCGCCGCTTTCGCGCACGAGGAGCGCCGTACCCGGCTCCAGCTCACGGATGTCGTCGTATTCGAGGTCGAAGGTGGTCTGCAGCACGGGGCGCTCCGAGGCCAGCACCACCACCTCGTCGTTCTTATACCAGAAGGCGGGGCGGATGCCGTTGGGATCGCGCATGGCGAACATCTCGCCGCTGCCCGTAAGGCCGCACATCACGTAGCCGCCGTCGAACTGCCGCATGGTGGTCTCCAAGACGTTCTCCATGCGCACGTGGTGGTCGATGTAGTCGGTGATGTCGGTGCCCATGAGGCCCTGTTTCTTGGCCTCAACGAAGTTGCGCTCCACCTCGCGGTCGAGGCGGTGGCCCATGAGCTCAAGCAGGATATAGCCGTCGCTGTAGATACGCGGGCATTGGCCCTGGTCGGTGAGGTGTTTGAACACTTCGTCGACGTTGGTCATGTTGAAGTTGCCGCAGATGCAGAGGTTCTTGGCACGCCAGTTGTTGCGGCGCAGGAAGGGGTGAACGTACTTCACGCCGCTCTTGCCGGTAGTGCTGTAGCGCAGGTGACCCATATACAGCTCGCCGGCGAAGGGCAACTCGTCGAAGGCCTCGGTGTCGATCTCCTCCTCTTTCATCACCTGCTTAATCTGGCGGTTGGCCGTGCCGAAGATCTCAGTGATGGCGTTGGCGCCCTCGGCGCGCTCGCGGAACATATACTCGTGACCGGGCTTGGTGTTGAGCTTCACCGACGCGATGCCGGCGCCCTCCTGTCCGCGGTTGTGCTCCTTCTCCATCATCAGATAGAGCTTGCCGAGCGCCCATTTCCACGAACCGTACTTCTGCTGGTAATAGCTCAGTGGTTTCAGCAGCCTGATCAAGGCTACGCCGCAATCCTCATGGATGTTTCTTTCCATTGTATTCTCTCCTACTCTCCTTTATATTGCGTTATATGGTATTTGCTGATGCAGCCCGCGTAGAAACAAAAAAAGATTGAAAGCATCACGGCGGCTATCCCTGCCAAGTGATGGTTTCAATCTTTCCCTTGTCTGCAACCTGCTGGAGGTCACGGTTGATAACAGCCGACAATGCAAGTAAACGGCCATGGCTTTGCCGATGGCGTGCTGCTTTGCGGACAGGTGACTCTGATACTCCATTGACGTGACGCTCGTGCTTATTCTTTGCAAAGTTAAGACTAATTTTCCACAACGGCAAAGAAAGCGCCAAAACATTTCAAAATAATTTCGGCACAGCGGATAATGTCAGTGGAAATGTACGACACCTGTGCCGCTTTCATCAGTGCGCAGGAATGACATAAAAACCAAACGACATTCGTGCAGGCTCAATTACGACAATATGTTACTGAGGGTAGGGATCGTCCACATGTGTGCTGTCGGCAGACAGCAGTTTTCGTCTAAAAATGCTGTTTGCAGACAGCACTTTCAGGTGGATTACCCTCCATACCGTCCCATTTGCTGTTTGCAGACAGCAGTTATTGTCTAAAAATGCTGTTTGCAGACAGCACTTTTCCGAGTTTTCTCTTGGTACATTACGAAAAATTGATTATATTTGCGGTCACAAGTCTTATAATATTGCAATGGAAGCACTCTTTGAACGACAGAACCGATTGCTCGCCCTCACTTCAGAAGCGTTTGTGAGGCAGATGATGAAAGATATCAACTGGGATGCGCGGCTGATTGCCATACGTGGCGCACGGGGCGTGGGCAAGACCACACTGATGCTTCAATATATCAAGAGCCATTATTCTGCCGGCAGCCGGTCAGCACTGTATTGCAGTCTTGACTCACTCTATTTCACCGAACACCGCCTTGTCGATTTGGCCGAACTGTTCTACAAGGCTGGGGGCAAGCATCTTTTCCTTGATGAGGTGCATAAGTATCCGTCCTGGAGCCGGGAGGTAAAAGAGATTTACGACATCTACCCAGACCTGCGCATTGTCGTCAGCGGGTCGTCACTGTTGAATATCATCCATGGTGACGCCGACCTGTCGCGCCGCTGCGTGGCGTATTCCATGCAGGGACTGTCATTCAGGGAGTTCCTCGCCTTCTTCCACAATATCAACATCCCGGTACACCCCTTGGAGGACGTGCTCGAGCACGCTGCCGGACTTTGCGCGCAGGTCAATGCGGTTTGCCGCCCTCTTCCCCTTTTCAAGGACTATCTACAGCATGGCTATTACCCATATTATAAGGAGAACCAGCACGACTACTTCACAACAATAGAACAGGTTGCCAGTTTCGTCATCGAGTCGGAACTACCGCAGCTTTGTGGTGTCGAAGCCTCCAACACAAGGAAAATCAAGGCACTGCTCGGCATCATTGCCACGTCGGTGCCTTTTGAGGTGGACATCAGTAAGCTCTCCACCGTGATTGGCGTGCACCGCAACACTACGCTGGAATATCTTGGCGACCTTGGCAAGGCAGGCCTGCTCACACTGCTCTATGCTGACCTGCTGTCGGTGAAGAAGATGCAGAAGCCGGACAAAATTTATCTGGAAAACCCGAACATGCTCTATGCTCTCGCCACGCGTCCGGTGAAGATAGGAACGGCACGCGAGACATTTGCCGTCAATCAGCTGCGCTACGGCCACACGGTGGAGTATGGAAAGCAGTCGGGCGACTTCAAGGTTGACGGACAGCTCGTCTTTGAGGTGGGCGGAGCCGACAAGAGCTATAACCAGATAGCTGACCTGCCCCATTCCTACATCCTTGCCGACGACATAGAATATCCCTACGGCAACAAACTGCCGCTGTGGACGGTGGGGATGATGTATTAGTAACTTTGTCAACATATCGGCAACTGCCAAAGGCTATCCCATCACAATGAAAAGACTTCTACTCTTCCTCCTCCCGCTGCTCGCTGCCTGCTCACGCGACGGCGACCCGATGACGGACCTCTACCGCCAAATCGACCGCGCCATCGCCGACAGCGCCCAAGCCGTAGCCCGACACGAGGCCCGCATCACCACGCTGCGCCGCCAGTGGGCTACCGAGCGAAGATCCGGGCGCCGCTTTCTCATCGCCGACAGCCTCTACGACGCCTACTCTGCTTACATCAACGACTCCGCCGTGGTATGGGCCATGCGCTGCGACAGCCTCGCCAAGAACACCGACGACAGCTCGCTCGCCATTGGCGTCCGTCTCAACCTCGTCTATCAGTACACCAAGTCGGGCTACTTCACCGAGGCCACATCCTACTTCGCCGACATCGACCCCACACTGCTCTCCCCCACCCTGCGCGCCCGCTACTACGACATCGGCGCCGACCTCTACGGCAACAGCGGCTACGCCACCGAAGACCCCGTCATCAAACAGCGCTACTGGCAACGGTCAATAGCCCTCCGCGACTCCTCCTATCTCTTTACGCCTCGTCACTCCGCGCTCTACATGCGCAACCGCGTGCAGCAGCTCGTCAACGCCGACAGCGGGCGCGCCGCACTCTCCTTCAGCAACGAATGGATGCGTATGACGAAACCGGCCACCCACGACTACGCCATCGCCGCTTACTACCGCTCCGAGGCCTACCGACGCGCGGGCGACATCGCTCACCAGAAGGAGTGGCTCGCACGATCGGCCATCGCCGACCTCAACAACGCCGTCATGGACCAGGCCTCGCTCTGGATGCTCGCCGGCATCATCTACCGCGAGGGCAACATCGACCGCGCCTTCCGCTACATGGACTACTCCTGGCACTGCGTGCAGCGGTTCTCGGCGCACAAACGATCATGGGATGTGACGCCCATCCTCACCGTCATCAGTTCCTCTTACCAGACGAAGACCCACCTCGCCAACGAGCGCCTCACCGCACTGCTCATCACCGCCGCTCTGCTGCTCATCATCAGCATCAGCCTGCTGCTCTACGTTCAGCGCAAGCGTCACCAGCTCGGCGAGGCGCGTAATGCGCTCGACCACAGCAACCGCCAACTGCGGCTGACCATCGAACAGCTCAACCGCGTCAACGCCGACCTCAGCGAATCGGACCGCGTCAAAGACCAATACATCGGCAACTTCTTCTCGCTCTTCTCGTCAATGCTGGAAAACCTCGACAGCTTCCGCGCGAAGGTGAGACGGAAACTGAAGGCCGGTCAAAGCGACGAACTGCTCGCCATGACCGACCCGGAAAACAAAAACCAGGAGATGCACAAACAACTGATGAAGACGTTCGACGACACTTTCCTCACGCTTTATCCCAACTTTGTCGAGGAGTTCAACGCCCTGCTGCGCCCCGGTTGTTCGGTGCGGCCCTCGGGCAAGGAGCGCATGAACACCACGCTCCGCATCTTCGCCCTCATCCGCCTCGGCATCACCGAGAGCTCACGCATTGCCGACATCCTTGGCTACTCCCCCGTCTCCATCTACAACTACCGCACGCGCGCCAAGAACCTCTCCGCCTGTCCCCGCGACGAGTTTGAGGAAAAAATCAGGATTGTAAGTCAGGTCAATTAATCCCATCACCCCCATTCAACCCATCAGCCCCATAAAACCCATTAACCCCATCACCTGCTCTACGTCCAAAACGTCTGCTCGCCCGTAAACCGCATGGTGCCGCCGCATTTGGGGCACCTCTTATGGTCCCAGAGCGTGATGCGGTTGCTGCCGCAGCGCAGGCACAGCCGACCCGTCAGTCCATTGAACGACGACGCCACCTGTCCGATGATGCCGCCCACGACGAGCGGCTCCACCGACTTGCAGTCGGGGCACGACACCATGACGATGTGCTGCCCCATAAAGCCGCGGCCCTCGTAGTCGTAAGTCTCGTAGCCGCACTGCTCACACCGGTAAGTTTTTCTGTGCGCCATCTTTCATTCCCTTTCAATCAGTCTTTGTCTTCCTTTCATTCGCTTTCTTGTCGTACGTAAGATGTCGTCGTTTGACGTTCGTCACGCGATCGTTTGACGTTCGTCACACGTTCGATTGACGTTCGTCACACGTTCGATTGACGTTCGTCACGCGTTGTCAAAACACCCAAATGATGTAGTGTCACTATTGACAACGACAAATAAGCGTCTTCCCAACGCCGACAAATATAATAATTTAGCTGTTGCCGCTGTCGCCGCTCTTTCCTCCCTCCCCTATGGGAGGGACGGGGAGGGGCCTGATTTGGGAGAGAGCCCTATGATGATGATCACCGCCCCCAGTATGAGCGCCATACCCACCGCCAGCCGCAGCGTAAACGCTTCGCCGAACAGCGTGCAACTGATGAGCACCGCCGTCATCGGCTCCAGCGCACCGAGGATTGACGCCGGCGTCGATCCTATACGCTGGATGGCAATATTGATGAAGAACAGCGAACCCACCGTCGGCAACAGCGCTAACAGCGATGCCCACGCCCACGAAGTGCCGTGCAACCACTGCAGCGGCTCACCCGTCAGGAGCATGTACGCCATCACCGTCAGCCAGCCGAACAGCACCACCCAGAACGTGAACTGCTCGGGCGACAGCGCCATCTTGAACTGATTGACATAAACGATATACAACGCATAAAGCAGCGACGACAGCAACACCAGCAGCATGCCCGTCGTCGACAGCGTCACGCCGCCATCGCCGCGATAGAGCAGTGCGATGCCCGACAGCGCCAGCACGATGGCCAGCGTGGTGGGCCACGTGATGCGCTCATGGAAGAACATCACCATGAGCAGCGCCGTCATAATGGGATAGGTGAACAGAATGGTGGACGCCACACCGGCATCTAAATAATGAAACGACACGTAGAGCGACACCGACGACAGCGACATCAGCACGCCGAGGATGGCGAGCTTGATGGCATGGCCCCACCCTACGCGCAGCCCCTCGCCACGGAGCGCGAGCCACACGAGGAAGATGATGACCGACAGACCGTAGCGGTAGAACAGCACGTTGCCCGGCGTCACGCCATCGGCGTAGAGCGGCAGCGCACCAAGCGGATTGGTGCCATAGAACACGGCGGCAATGACGCCCGCCGCGTAACCGATATACCTTGACCGCGACATCGCTTACACCTCGTACAAAAGGCCGTTCTTCAGGTCGTCGAGCGCCGTGTGCTTAATCTTGTAATGCAACTTCTTACCCGTGGCATTGAACGGGATCTGCGAAACGAAACGGTAGTAGCGCGGGCGCTTGAAGTTGGCGATGTCGGGACTCTCCTTGCAGTATTCGTCGAGCTCCTCCGGCGTCAGCGTGTCGTCGGCCGGCACCACGTAGGCCGTCACCTTCTGTCCGCGTATCTTGTCGGGCACCGACGTCACGATGCAGTCGCGCACCTTCGCATGGCGGTTGAGCACCTCCTCTATCTCAATGGGATAGATGTTCTCGCCCGACGAGATAATCATGTCGTCCTTGCGGCCGCAGATGGTGATGAACTGCTTCTCATCCCACGTGGCGAGGTCGTTGGTATAGATAAAGCCCTTGTAGTATTTCTTCGCCGTCTCCTCGTCGTTGTTGACGTAGCGGTAAGGCGACTTCGCGGGCGAGCTGATGATGACCTCGCCCACCTCGTGGCCGTCCATGGCGACGGTCTCGTCGGGTTCGGCATGACGGTCCTCATAGACCTTCACCACACGCACGTCGTCGTCGACCATCGACCGGCCGGCAGTACCGGCGCCGTCGGGCAGGTCGAACGGCCGCAGGAAGGTGTTCCACAGCGTCTCAGTGGTGCCGTAGCCGTTGAAGATGTTGGGCGTCAGCACGCGCTGGTAACGGATGCAGGCACCGCGCTCCAGGGGCGACCCCATGGTGACGATGCCGCGCAGGGTGTGCAGGTCATAGGCCAAGCGCTCCTGCTCGTCCGACAGCGCCTCAAGCACCGTGGGCACGCCGATGACGAACGTAATCTTGTATTTGGTGACATACTGCAGCGTCTTCACGGCGTCGAACTTCGGCATGATGACCATCGTGCCGCCCGCATAGAGCGTGGGGCACGGACCGCCGCAGTGAAGACCGCCACGGTGAAACCACGGCGTGGTGTTCATCGTCACGTCGCGGTAGTTCATCGGGAAGTGAATCATCACGTCGTGAGCCGACAGCACCTCATTGATGCTCGTCAGAGGCACGGCCTTGGGCAGATTGGTCGTACCCGAGGTGAAGAGGCGCGTGGTCTCGTCGTAAATATTATAAGGTATCTCGGTGTGCGGCTCCTCGTCGCTCATCGAGTTGACGTAGTCGGCATAGCTCGTCACGCCGTCGGCCGTAGCGCCGTCGATGGTGATGAGCCGCTTGGGGCGGAGGCCGGCCGTCTGGAGTGCGGCCTTGATTTCGGCGCGGTGGCACTCGTCAAACATCAGCACCTTCGGGTTGGTCTCCTTCAGGTTCTTGGCCAACTCGCCCGACGACAGACGGTAGCTCACTGGCGACGTCACGGCGTGCAGCTTCTGCGTGGCGACATACGAGAACACGAATTCGGGGCAGTTGAGCAACTGCAGCATCACGATGTCGCCCTTGCGTACGCCGTCCTGCTGCAGGGCGTTGGCCAAGCGGTTCACCTCGCGGTTGAGCTCGGCATAGGTCCACAGATTCTTCTCCGGCATGATGATGGCCGTACGGTAGCTGTAGCGCCTTACATTGCGCATGAAACCCTCAATCCACGTGTAGTGACTCTCAAATATTTCCTTGAACGTTTCCATAATGTCCGGCAAAGTTACACATTATTTAACCGATGCGGCACGCACCTGCTGCGATTTTTAGTTTTTTTATACAGGTGCCGCAGACGGTAACTATTCAGGCGCAGCGCATAAAGTCCGTGGAGGTATGCAACCTTGGTAGCAGTGTAGTGGCCGGCCTGGTGCCGGCCACCAACCCTTGGTATGGCTTTTTTCCCACACATCAGCGCTTACGCAGATCACGCAGATGGAGACACGCCCGCAACACCGGCGGCTGGTGGCCGGCACCAGGCCGGCCACTACACTGTCACCGGTGGCGTACATCTCCACGGACTTTATCGGCTACGCCACTATTCAGCCCTGCAAGCCCCGGCCAACAACTGTTAAATCAAAGCCCTCATATATTAATAAATCGTAACAACTAATCCGATTAGTTGGTACTAACTATATTTTTTCGTTACTTTGCCGGTGTAATCATTAAAGCCAACTATTATGAAGAAGCTAACGGCAAAGGAAAAGGAAATCATGGATATGCTGTGGCAGCACGGCCCGATGTTTGTCAGGGACATGCTGAAGCTGTATCCTGAGCCCAAACCACATTTCAACACCGTCTCCACGCAGGTGCGCATGCTCGAGAGCAACGGCTATGTCAGCCACGAGGCGTTCGGCAACAGCTATCGCTACAAGGCAGCCGTCACAGAGGAAGCGTACGGCAAGAACACGCTTGCCGGCGTGATAAAGAACTATTTCGACAATTCCTATCTGTCGGCCGTCAGTGCCTTCGTCAAGGAAAAGAAGATTTCCGTGGATGAGCTCCGCGAGCTGATAGAGCAGATAGAGCAGGGAAAGTAACCCGGGGAGGTGGCTATGGACTTCCTCTATTACGACATCCGGGTCGCGGCACTCATCGCGGTGTTCTACATGTTCTACCGTCTGCTGCTGTCGCGTGACAGTCTGCACCAGCTCAACCGCGCGGTGCTGCTGGGCACCGCTGTGGCCTCCTTTGTGCTGCCGCTGTGCGTCATCACCATCCACCACACCGAGGTGCTGCCCACGGCACCGGCGGTGAACACGAGCGTCGCCATAAGCGGCAGCGCGGCCGAGGTCTCCGCCACGCCCTGGTGGCATACGGCGTTAGTGGCGGTCTATTGGGCAGGTGTCATGCTCACGATTTTCCATATAATTTTCTCGATATCGAAGGTATGCATACTTATCCGCCGATGCGAGAGGCACCGGCAGGCCGACGGCACCGTCATAGCCGTGGCCGATGGGGAGGTGTCCCCATTCTCCTGGATGCACTACATCGTGGTGCCGCGTAGCGACTACGCCCATCCCGACAGTGCCATCCTCACGCACGAGCGCGAGCACATCCGCCGGCATCATTCATGGGATGTGCTGCTCGTCGATATCCTCACGTCGTTTCAGTGGTTCAATCCCGCCATGTGGATGCTGCGCGCCGACCTGCGCGCCATCCACGAGTACGAGGCTGACGCGGCGGTACTCTCAAGCGGCGTCGATGCACGCCAATATCAATACCTTTTAGTAAGAAAAGCCATGGCCGCGGCTGGGTACTCCGTGGTCAACGGCATCAACCACAGTACCCTCAAACAACGTATCACTATGATGAACATTAACAAGCAAAACCGATATTCCTGGCTCAAGGCCTTGTATGTAGTTCCCGTCGTCGCCGTCTCGCTCGCCGTGTCGGCCCGTACCGTCACCGACTATAAGGTGGCCAATACCGCCATTCCGGCAGCTTCCCGTCCCGCCGTGACCACACAGAAGGCCACCATGACTCACACCGATACCACTTCGCTGGACAGGCTGGAGCAGAAGTTAGCCCAGAAGAGCGCAAGCAAGTTCAAGGACATGTTAATCGTCATTGACGGTAAAGAGACATCCTATTCGAGTCTTGCAAACATCGATCCCAACACCGTCTCCTCGATAGCAATCGTTAAGGACAAAGCCCATACTGCCAAATATGGAGCAAAGGGTGCCAATGGTGTGATTGTCGTGACAACGAAGAAGGCATCCTCAGCAGAAGAGAAGGGTGAAACGGAATGCTGGGACGCTCCCGAGGAGATGCCGCAGTTCAAAGGCGGAACAGCTGCCATGATGCAGTACCTCAGCCAGAACGTGAAGTATCCCGCCATTGCCAAAGAGAACAGTGTCCAGGGCCGTGTGGTGGTGAGCTTCGTCGTCAAGGCCGACGGCAGCATTGCCGATGCCAAGGTGGTGTATAACGGTGCCAAGTACACACCGGTAACACCGCGCGAGGGCGAACACAAGGACGTTAAAATCAAGACGGCCGTAACGCCGGAGGAGGAAGCCCAGGCCAAGGAAGCCGTGGCCAACGAGGCCCTGCGCGTAGTGAGCAGCATGCCTGCGTGGGAACCGGGAAAGAAAGACGGAAAGCCTGTCAACGTGAAATATAACATCCCGCTGTCGTTCAAGATGCAGTAAGCTGACATAGGTAGTAGTGTAGTGGCCGGCACCAGGCCGGCCACTACACTGCCACCTGCAATACCCACCATCCGCAGGATACAAATCAATTATCTCGCATACACGATGAATCAATACCACAAAACAAAATCATCCATTATGGTAACCTCACCCTCCCCATTTTTTTGGGGGAAGGGGGAAGGGACCTGCATTGCGCGCAAAGCAGGAGGGTTTCTGTAGGCTATGGTTTATATTCCTCTTTCTCTTCCCATTGGCCCTTTCGGCGCAGCAGAGACGCGTCCTGGAGCCGGGCCTCATGGAAGTGACATACCGCGAGACCTGCGGCCGGTACCACGACGACTTCACGCTGCGCGTGGGTAAGACCACGAGCCAGTATTTCAGTCTCCATAAGCTGCGCGACGACTCACTGAGCAGCAACGCGCAGACCTCCATGATTATTCTCCAGGAGATGCTCGACGAGGCAAACAACAGAAACGATGCCTCCAAGCAAAGGGCAAGCGGACCCGACCACGGTGACTATTTCTACAGAGACCGCAGCGGCAACACGTTCATCACCTACACCAGCTTCATGGGGCAGGGGTACAAGATAACCGAGGCCGCCCCCGCGCAGCAATGGAGCATCAGCGCGGACAGCACCCGACAGATACTCGGGTACACATGCACCATGGCTACGGCGCAGTTCCGCGGACGGCAGTGGACCGTCTGGTTTACCGAAGACATTCCCGTTCCCTTAGGCCCGTGGAAGTTGGGCGGACTGCCCGGACTGATACTGTCGGCCGAAGCAAAGGGTTTTATCACCATCGAGGCCTCGGGCATCCGCACGACGGGTGCGTCCCCAGTTACCTACTACAACTTTCAGAACAAAAAGTTTGAGGATATTCAGCGTGACGCTTACCTCAAGCGCAGAAGCAATCCCAAGGCCTATCCCAAGAATACGACCGTAATTCCACAGATGGAGCTGCAATGAAATCATTGAGGATTATCTGTCTGCTCATCTTCTTGTCCGCCCTGTCCGCCGCCGCCCAGACCGTTGTCAGCGGCCATGTGGTCGATGACAAGGGACAGCCCCTGCCGTCGGTCATCATCAAGCGATATACGCCGGGACACAAGATGGGCGGATACACAAGCAGCGGCAGCGACGGAGCTTTCAGCATCAAGGCCGAGACGGGCGACTCCCTGACATTCAGCATGCTCGGCTTCACGACCAGGCGCATAGCCGTCGTCGGCAACATGAAGCCGATGACCGTCAGCATGAGCGACGGGTCGATAGAGCTGCATGAGGTCACGGTGAAGTCGGACAAGGTGCACGAGCATGGCGACACCATATCTTATATTGTCGGAGCCTACGCCAACGGCAACGACCGAAGCATCGGCGACGTGATAGCGAAGATGCCCGGCTTCGACGTGGACAAATCGACGGGAAAGATTTCCTATGAGGGCAAGCCCATCAGCAAGTTCTATATCGAGGGACTCGACATGCTCGGCAGCAAGTACGGCACGGCCACCAATACGCTGCCGCAGGGTGAGGTGGGATCGGTGCAGGTGATGCGCCACCACCAGCCCATCCGCGTGCTTGAGGACTTCACGTTTACCGACGATGCCGCCGTGAACATCAAAATGAAGAACAGCGCCAGGACCCATTGGGTGACCTCATGGAAGGCCGGCGGCGGTTACGCAAGCGTACACGACGGCTACGACAGGGGCCGATGGATCTTCGAGGGATTCGGCCTGCGGCTGAAGTCTGACTTCCAGACCATGCTCACCTACAAGACCAACAACACGGGAACAGACGTAAGCCGGGAATCGACTAGTCTCTTCAGCCTTGACGACTGGCTCGGCGAAAAGCCGAAGGACTTCATCAGACTATCGGCTCCCGCCGCCTCGGGCCTTTCCCGTGAGCGCAGTCTGATGAACCGCAGCCATGCCTTTACGGCCAACACCATGAAGCGCATCGGCGACAACGCGCAGGTCAGTCTCCAGCTCATCTACAGCAACAATCGTGACAAGGCGTGGGGAGAGCGCACCACGGAATACACCCCCACCGGCGGCAGCCGTGTCATCAGCAACGGGCAGGCGTGGCACGAAAACGCCAACGAACTCTACGCCCTGCTGAAATATGAGCACAACTCGGCGAAGAGCTACCTGCGCAACTCGCTTTCCGGCGATATGACCTGGCAGTCGCAGCACCTCGACGAGACCGGCACTTACACTCATCAGCAGCATGCCCGCCTGCCGGTGTTCGACTTCCGCGACAACCTCTACGTCATCCGCCGGTACGGCCGAACGCTCATCTCGTTCTATTCCAACAACAACATTCAGCAGCGGCCGCAGCATCTCTATGTTGACTCCACCGTGCAGCAGTCGCTCTCACAGCGCTTTTATTCCACCGACACCTACGCCTCCGGCGGCTGGAAGCTCGGGCCGTTGAGCCTGAGCATGAGGCTTGGCGTAAAAGGACTGCTGCGCTATCTCACGGCCAACGCCTGCGGTCTGCCCGACAGCATCGGCACGACAACAGGGAAAAGCCATTTCGGCTACGCCAAGCTCTACGCCAGTCCGCAGCTGCAGTACAACACCAGTGAATTCAAAATTTCCCTCGACGTACCTTTCGAGAGCTCACATTACAAATACAGCAGCGACGGCGGCAGCTACCGGTTCGACATCTCCCCGTCGCTGCTTGTGCGATGGGACATCACCTCACGGCTCACCATGAGCCTCAACGGCAGCTACAGCGTAGAGCCGCCCGACTTCAACCGCTTCTTTGGCCAGCTCATCATGCAGGACTATCTCTACCTCAGCAGGGGCTGCGCCGGATACGACGTGGCCACAAGCAAGACGGTTGGCTATACGCTTTCCTACCGCAACAGCCTGCAGGGCACGCACCTCATGGCCCGTGTCTCCCGCTCGTTCGACACCGCTCCATATACCCCTTCACGCGAGTTCGTCGGTGAGTATATCATCACGGGAATGACACCCGTCAGGACCAACAGCGACAGTTGGAACGCCACGATGATGTATCAGCAGGGGCTGCCTCTCCTCAGCGGGAAGCTGTCACTGCGCGGAATGTACAACCACTCAAACACAAGGATGTTTCAGAACGGCATCGTCTCACCGGCCAGATACAACGTGCTGAGTACCAAGGCCTCACTGTACCTCTCGCCCTGCGCCGACTGTTCCATCGACTACGCCCTGCAATATGCCTACGACGACATGCGTCCGGCCAGTGGGAGCCGCATCGCGTTCAACAACTGGCAGCATACGGCCAAGGTTGTGGTGCCGGCAGGCAGGCTGCGCCTCACCGTCAAGGGCGAGTACGACCACAACCAGCTCACACCCTCGAAATACAAAGACGCGTTCTTCGCCGATGCCGTCGTAGCACTTACCACCCGTCACATCGACTATGAGTTGGGACTGAGCAATCTGCTCAACACGAAGTCCTACGTCCGCTCCACAGTCTCCGAACTCACCACCGTGCGCTCAGAGACCGCCCTCCGCGGCCGCGAACTGCTGCTGACGGTCGTGTATAAGCCGTGAGGCCCTCCCCAATGGGGAGGGAAAAGTTGCAATAAGCCAATCATCGGTGTATAACGGGGTGATGTCCACAACGGTTCAATCGTGGCAGTGTAGTGGCCGGCCTCGTGCCGGCCACCGTCCGCAGGTGATGCAAGCCTGTTTATAACCTTGCAATCTCGTCGGCCGTCAGGCCGGTCAGCTGCATGATGAGACTGTCTTCCATTCCGCTCTGCCGCATCTTTCTTGCCATTCCCGCCAAGGCCTCACTACGGCCTTGCGCGCGTCCTTCTTCACGACCCTCTGCACGGCCCTCTTCACGTCCCTCTGCAAGGCCTTTTTCACGTCCCTCTGCAAGACCCTCGGCGCGGCCCTCTGCACGGCCCTCAAAATAATATTTGATTGTGGAGACCAACAGCGATTTGCCAAAGCGACGCGGGCGACTGAGAAAGTACACGCCATCGTTTCTGGTCAATTCATACACCAGGGCGGTCTTGTCAACATAGACAAAATCGTTTTCGCGTAGCTTGGCGAAATCTTGTATGCCTATAGGATAATTCATCGTCTGCTGCTTATTAATTTCACTTGTAAATATAAGCAAAAGATTTGGACAGCACAAGATAATCCGCGATTTTATACAATAAATGCAGTCACTGTCGATAATTATGCTTACCTTTGCCTCATCTTATTATTATCAGAGAATACCGGGTCCTGGTCACTGCCCCGGCCAGTCGACGGGGAGCCTCACTAATTCACCAGCGTATGAGAGTCTGCTACACCATCCTGCTTTTCCTGCTGTGCGCCGTCTTACCCGCGCATGCCCAACAAGACTACCAACAGCTTTGGGCCGACGTCTACCGCCAGGCCAAGGCCGACAAACCAAAGAATGAGATAACACTCCTTGGCCGCATCAGCGGCAAGGCATTGAGGGAGAACAACTACGGCCAGCTGCTCACGGCCGAACTGCTCCGCCTGTCAGTGGTGCGGCAGACCTACGGCGACGACTCCTTAGTCTCTGTCCGCCGGCAGTTGGAACAGAGGAAGCGTGAGGTCAAGACAGCGCAGCCCGCCTTGGCTGCTGTCTACGCCTGTGCCTTGGGACAGAAAGAGGAAGCAATGGCCGACCCCGCCTTGTTGGCCCGCACCAGGGACACCGGCCTCTCACCCTTGCTTATCCCCGGTGCCAAGGTGTTCGGTGGTGACCTGCTCAGTGCCGTCGCATGGCAGACGGGGCAATACAAGAAGGCTCACGACTACTATGAGCAGGCAGGCAACCGCCCCGCCACCCTCGCCACCGATTTGTGGATGGTGCCGACGGACGGCAAAAGGCGTACCGTGCAATGGTGCGACTCGCTGCTCGCCAAATATGGCGACCTGAGGGAGAGCCAGCTCATCACCGCTGTCAAGGCGTGCCAGCTCGGCGACTCCGCCGCCGTGGCCCTCGCCGCCAGCGCCCTGCGGCGGTGGGCAGGCGACACGTCGGACTATGGCAATCAGCTGCGCAATATCAAGTCGACAGCCGAGACGCCATCCCTGTCCATCAGTCTCAATGGAAAGTACGTCCATTCCAAAGACAAGCCATGGCTGCATTTAGAGTCCGCCAACCTGTCAAAGGCTGATGTCTCTGTGTATGGCACAAAGAAAGGCCGGCACAGCAGCGAGCCGCTATGGCATGCGACGAGACGATTTAACAAAGGCACCGTATGGCATCCGGCCACTGACAGTCTGCAACTGCCCCAATTGGCCTACGGAGCCTACAAGGTCGTGGCCAGGGCGCAGGGCGTGAAGCCGGTGACCCTCGACTATATCGTCAGCGACCTCAACGTCACCATCAGCCCCGTGTCGGCGGAAACCGTGCGCATGCGTGTCATCGACACCCGCACGGGCCGTCCCGTACCCGGGGCAAAGATTGCGATAGGCGATGAAGATAATAATTCGACAGAAGACGCAGACAGCGAAACGGCCGTCGATGATGAGGAGAATGATGCCGCCATTGACGGCGAGGAGGACATCGCTGTGGCCGATACGGCCGAATATGATATGGATGAGGCCGTAGTGGACAGTGCCGCGTCAGAGTCTTCCGTCCACGGTGTGTTCACCACCGATGCCCGTGGCGAGGCCGTGGTACCCTACGACACAGGCGGCATGGAAGTGCGCCCGTTCACGGAGAAAGACCGCTGGCGTGAGTCCACGATGGTCTATCCGGACGAGACCGAGCCTGCCAGCCCCTGCCAGCTGCTCCTGAACGCCTACACCGACCGCGCCCTCTACCGTCCGGGCGACACGGCCCGCGTGGCGGCAGTGGCCTTTGTGCGGCGGCCGGGACACCGGCGCAAGGCCCTCAGCCACATGCCGATGCACCTGCTGCTCTACAACAACTCAGACCCTCAACATCCCATAGACTCCATCGACGTGACCACCGACGACTACGGCACGGCATACTGCGACATTCCTCTCACCGGGAAATTGGCAACCGGCAACGAATACAGAGGCTGGATGGAACCGCAATGGAAGGCTGACGGAGCCGTGGCGCGGCTGGAGCAGCTCACCGGAAGCCCGTTAAGCAAGCACACCGACGACATCAATATTGACGAGGACGGACTGTCGTTCCGAATAGAGGAATACAAATTAAGCAGCCTGCAAGTGAGCCTCCTCACCTCTCCGGCTCACTATATGCCCGGTGACACGGTGACCGTGAGGGGGAGGGCTTATCTGCTCAGCGGTGCTCCCGTGGCCGGAGCCAGGGTGGAGGCCATTGGCGACTCCGCCCTCTTCACCGACAGCAAGGGCATGTTTACGGCTCACATTGCCGTGCCAAAAGCCGCCGACGAACATGTTCGCCACTATCTTGAAAAGGTTTACACCGTCACTGCGCCTGACGGCCAGCAAAGCAAGGCGTATGTACACCTGAGCTACAGCAACCAGAAAGCCTTTCTCTCCAGCGACATCTACGATATCTATCGGGATGATGCAAGAGGCTACTGCCGCGACTCGCTGCTTGCCGTCAACTGCTTGCTCAGCGACGCACAAGGCAACAAGGTGCAGGGCAACGTCAGCTGGCAACTCGACGACGGCACAAAAGGCGAGATGGCCGCCAACCGCCAGGGCTTCATCCCTCTCAAGACACTGCAAGCCGGACAGCACACGCTGAGGTTGTGGGGCGAAGGCGACACGCTTGCCACCGTCATTTCCGTCATCGACCCGGCGGCACGCCGTCTGTCTAAGCCCGCCTTTTTCTGGGCTGCCGCATCGGCCGACGCGTTCAGCGACAACGGCCAGCCGGTGACCATACAGATGGGAACTACGGAGAATGGCCTCACGCTCTATTACGAGCTGCGGTCGACCGACAGTCTGTTGGCGCACGGTTCGATGCCGATGAGTGACACCGTCGTCACCCGCACCTTATCATACAACAGGGAGCTGTACGGAAACGGTGTCACCCTGTCGGTGGCCGCCTGCGGCCAGGGCAAGACGGACAACTACGACATCCTGCTGCCCTACAAGGAACCCACAGCGGCACTCCGCGCCCGATGGGAACAGCTCGACAGTGTGGCCGAGCCCGGACAGCTGCAGACGTGGCGGCTGCGCGTAACCAAGCCCACAGGACAGCCGGCCGACGCGCAGGCCATGGTGACACTCTACGACAGGGCACTCGACCTCATCACCGACAACACCTGGGACAGCAACTGGGATTTCAGCGACGACTTGCCAACGGGCTACACCGAGACCTTTGACAACGACAAGATTACAAACAGCGAAGAAGGTCGGCCAAAACTGCTTACCGTGCCCGACATCCGTCCGGCAATCTTTGCCGACGGTCTCATCCTCCTGCAGGCCGATGCGCGGACGGTGGCCTATCGGATGGGCGGCTGGACGCTGGAAAGACAAGGCAAGGGCAAGCCCGGCTATTGTCACGGCATCGTTTATGACCAGTCGGGCGACGTGCTGATGGGAGCCGCACTGAAGACCAGCCAGGGGGCGAGAGGCGTGACGGATATCAACGGGACATTCTCCATACCCGTCAGGGGTACGGCGCAGCTCACCGCCTCATACGTCGGCTATGAGCCGACAACAGTGACCGTTACCAGTGGCCAGCCGGTCGTCATCTGCCTGAGCTACGACAGCAACCAGCTGGAGGAGGTTGTCTGTGACTCTGTGGCGTCAACGAGTAAGTTCTCTGCTCCCGTCATCAAGAGGGATGCCGAGCTGAAGTCGGAAGACAGAAACTATACCGCAGCCACGTCGAAGAACCTCACGGCCAACCGTCACGGCCACAGCCGGATGGCCGCGGAAGACGTAGAGAGCGGTGCGCGCGTCAGGCGCAACTTTCGCACACTTGCCCTCTGGGCGCCGGCGACGGCAACCGGGAGCGACGGCATGGCCACATTTGACTTCACCATGCCCGACAATGTCACCACCTGGCGGCTGCAAGGCCTTGTCCACGACCGCGAGGGTGCCGTGGCCTCACTCGACACCACGGTGCAGTCGCGGCTCACGCTAATGGTGGACGACAACCTGCCGCGTTTCCTCCGCCGGGGCGACGAGGCCCTGCTGCCGCTCACCGTGAGCAATATGGGCGCGGACCGGCTCAAGGGCAAACTGCATGTGAAAGCCGTAGGGCTGGGACTGCCGCTGGTCGACAAGGAGTATAAGATAGGATTGAAACCCCACGCGTCGAAGACTTTCGACGCTCCGCTCAACGTGCCTGCCGACAGCATGATACAGCACATCACGGTGCGGGCTGTGGCCTCAGCCGGAAGCCACGGCGACGGCATGGAGAGGACGATACCCATAGCCCCGGACAAGGAGCGCGTGCCGGAGGTGAGGACGGTCAGCCGCCCGGCCGCCGAGGCCATACGTGAGGCATTGGCTGAAATAGATTCGGTAAGAGGCGACGACGCGCTGTCGCTGGCTTCGAAAGTGTATTCCGCCTATATGCTCAACCGGCTGAGCGGCAACGCGGATAAGTCTGGGGCACAGCATGATGCCGACACGCCCCTAAAGGCCCTGCAGCGGCTCCGCCGCGCCGACGGCTCGTTCAGCTGGTGGCCGGGAATGCCCGCAAGCCGGTCCGTCACGGTGACCGTGGCCGAGATGCTTGCCCCGCTGGCCGGAAATCAGAGTGAGATAGCGCGTTTGCTGCAACCGGCAACGGCAAGGTTGGCAGCCTGGCTCGCCGACGATGGCACGCAGATGGAGAAACTCGGTGCCACGAAGTGCGATTTGGAGGAAGCCTACCATATACTCTATGCGCTGTCACTCATGCCGGAAATGGCTGCAAAAGGAGCTGAGGCCTCGAAGAAAGCGAGGAAACAACTGTTGGACTATGCGGAAAGCCACGGCTCCGACCTCACCATCCTCGGCAAGGCGCGCGTGGCCACGGCCCTGCATCTGGACGGACGACACGAGGCGGCACGCAGCATGATGGAAAGTCTCAAGCAGTATGCCGTCACCACCACCGACCGCGGTACGTACTTCGACACGCCGAAGGCCTATTACAGCTGGCGCGACTATAAAATCCCCACGGTGACGGCGGCCATCCACGCCCAGACGCTGATTGCACCCAAAGACACCTCCCTGCTCATGGGCATGAAGCGGTGGTTAGTGGAGGAGAAGAAGACGCAGCGGTGGGACACGCCCTTAGTGACGGCCGATGCCGTCGGGGCCTTCCTCACAGGACCCATGCCGCAAAAGGTGGCGTGGCCCGTGGTGACGGGCTGGCACGAGGCCACGGCCTCCACGCTCCACAATGAGAGCCGGGACCTCAGCGTGAGCCGCACCATAGAACCTGTTGACAGCCTGCGGCGCAGCCTCCGCATGGGCGACCGCGTGAGGGTGGTCATCAAGGTGCATGCCGACCGCGACTGCGACTTCGTACGCGTCACCGACCACCGGCCGGCCTGTCTCATGCCCGTCAGCCAACTCTCCGGCTACGACTGGCGGCTGGACTGCTATGTGCGCCCGATGGACGAGCAGACCAACTACTATTTCGAGACCCTGCCCAAAGGCGACTACACGCTGACGACCGACTACATCCTCGACCGCCCCGGCACCTACCATGCGGGAGCAGTCAGGGCGGTATGCGAGTACAACCCGGCCTTCATGGGCCGCAACAGTCAGACACTCAGCGTGTCTGTTGACAAGTGAACCACACACCGGCCCAATGGCATCATCGCGCTGATGCGCATCATAAGTTTTTCCACGCTTCCACCCTCATTTTTTCACTCAACCGACGGGATAATTAAAAAGATTTGCGTAAGTTTGCAGACAAATTAAACCCAACATACAGATGCGACAGATCCGACTCATGGCTTTCACACGGCTGGCAACGCTGTGCCTGCTCGCCTTTTCCCTCGCGGCCTGCGACAAGGGACCGTTTGAGGCGCACCCCTACGACGGCAACTACAAGGGAAAGACCAACCTCAATGTCACCAACATCTCGCGCATCGAGGACAGCTTCCGCGACCGCGACACCATACGCGTGGCCTTCATCAGCGACACCCACCTGTGGCACAAGGAGTTCAACGAGGAAGTGAAATCCATCAATGCCAACGACAGCATCGACTTCGTAGTCCATTGCGGCGACTTCACCGACACTGGCACCACACGCGAATACGAGTGGGGTTGGGATATCATCAAGAAACTCAACAAGCCCTACGTCGTGCTGATAGGCAACCACGACTTTTTGGGTACGGGCGACGAGGTCTGGAAAAAGATGTTCGGAACCGGCCTTGACTTCTCCTTTATCGCGGCACGCATCAAGTTCATCTGCATCAACACCAACGCCACCGAGTATGACTATATGGCCGCAGTGCCCAACTTCGACTACATGCAGCAGCAGTTCTCTGCCGACTCGGCGGCCTTCGACCGGACGGTGTTCGTGATGCACGCCTGCCCGGGAAGCGACCAGTTCAACAATAATGTGAAAGTCATGTTCGACTATGTGGTGAAGCTCTTCCCCGGGCTGCAGTGCTGCATCTACGGCCACGACCACTCGCGCAAGGCCACCGACATCTTCAATGACGGCGTGATGTGGTACGGCATCGACGCCGCCGTCCACCGCAACTACCAGATATTCACTTTCACTCCCCAAGGCTACAGCTATGAGACCGTACATTATTGACTATTTCGTGAACCGTAAAAGGACTGTCATCCAGTGGCTCATGCTGGCCCTCGTCACGGCCATGCCGGTCGCGACAATGGGACAGGACAGCACGGCTGTCAGCAGCGCTGCAATCAAGACCGACAGCACGTCTGGCCGCACTTCAGGCAATCGCTATGACCGCCGCGTCAACCGCATGCGCCGCTACTGGGCAAGCCTTATCCCCACGCAGATAGTCGTCCAGAACGCCGGCAACATGGGGCTCATCTCGGCCGGCGTGGGCTGGCAGTATGGCCGCAGAAATCAGTGGGAGACACAGATCCTGTGGGGATACATCCCGAAATACAGCAGTTCCAAGGCCCACCTGACCAATACCGTCAAGCAAAACTACATTCCCTGGAGCATCAGCTTCAACGACCTCATCTCGCTTGAGCCCCTGCAGTCGAGCATCTATCTCAACACCGTCTATGGCCATGAGTTCTGGAGAAGTCAGCCCGGCCGCTATCCCGACAAGTACTACGAGGCACTCTCGACCAAGTTCCGCCTCAACGTGGCCGTGGGGCAGCAGGTGACGTTCAGCTTCAATCCCGAGAAATACTATTTCAAGCGCGTCAAGCTGTTCTATGAGATTGGCTCGTGCGACCTGTACATCCGTTCTCTCTTCCAGGGCACCTCCATCTCTTTCTGGGACATCATCGGCCTGTCGCTGGGTGTGAAGATGGAGCTGCTTTAGCTCCGCTTTCGGTTAGATTTTCCTTTGTAAGGAGCAATTTTAACCGTGAAAGTCTTGGCTCATCAGATAATTTGATGTATTTTTGCAATAGATGTCGTTCAACCATAGACACATGCTATGAAATACCCTATAGGAATACAGGACTTCGAGAGCCTGCGCGTCAATGACTACACCTACGTTGACAAGACGGAAATGATTTACTGGCTCGCCAACGAGGGGAAATATTATTTCCTTAGCCGTCCGCGCCGGTTCGGCAAGTCTTTGCTCATGTCAACGATGGCGGCCTACTTCAGCGGCCAGCGAGAGCTGTTCAAGGGACTGGCCATTGAGAAGCTGGAAAAGGAGTGGAAGCAGTACCCCGTGCTGCACATCGACCTGAACACGGGGAAATATGAAACGGATGACAGCCTAAACCATGTTCTCGACGATTTCCTCAGCAAACAAGAAGCAGTATATGGCACTTTCTATTCCGAGAAGACGTTGGAGCTGCGCTTTAAGGGTTTGATAGAAAGGATGGCGGAGCAGTCCGGCCTGCCGGTCGTCATCCTTGTCGATGAGTACGACAAGCCCATGCTGCAGGCCATAGGCAACGACGCATTGCAGTCGGCCTACCGCGCCACGCTCAAGGCCTTCTACTCGGTGCTGAAGACCCAGGACCGATACATCCGCTTCGCCTTTCTCACGGGCGTGACGAAGTTCGGCAAGGTGAGTGTCTTCTCCGACCTCAACAATCTCAACGACATCTCGATGGATGCCCGCTACCAGGCCATCTGCGGCATTACGGAGGAGGAGATGCACCGGTACTTCGACAAGGGCATACGCTTTGTCGCCGAGACCAACGGACTCTCTGTCGAGGAGACCTGCGCCAGGCTCAGGCGGCGCTACGACGGCTACCACTTCCACCAGCACAGCGTCGGCGTCTATAATCCGTTCAGCCTGCTGAACACTTTCTCCAAGGGCGAGTTCGGCAGCTACTGGTTCGAGACCGGCACGCCCACGTTCCTCGTCCGCCTGCTCCAGCACGACAAGTTCTACCTGCCCGACCTCACCCGCCAGCAGGTGACGGCCGACATGCTCAACACCATCGACACCATCGGTGACAACCCCATACCCGTCATCTACCAGAGCGGCTACCTCACCATCAAGGACTATGACCCGGAGTTTCGGGTCTATACCCTCGGCTTCCCCAACGAGGAGGTCGAGGAGGGCTTCACCAGCTACCTCATGCCCTACTATATGAACACCGGCAACGAGCCCGGCCAGATGTACATCCGCAACTTCGTCATGGCCCTGCGCCAGGGCAGGCCCGAGGATTTCATGCGGCGCATGCAGGTGCTTTTCGCCGACACCGACTACAGGATAGTAGGCAATGCCGAGCTTTATTTCCAGAACGCCTTCTACGTTGTCACCAAGCTCCTGGGCTTCTACGCCGATGTGGAGCGCACCATATCCGACGGCCGCATCGACATGATAGCCAAGACGAAAGACTATATTTATATCTTCGAGTTCAAGTATGACAAGGATGCTGACACCGCCCTGCGGCAGATTGACGACAAGGGCTACGCGCGACCCTTCGCCGCCGACAGCCGCAAGCTCTTCAAGGTCGGCGTCAACTTCTCGCGCCAGCGCCGCTGCATTGACGACTGGAAGATAGAGGAATAAAACAGGAAACCATATGAGGCCCGCCAACCATCATCTGCTGCTGCCAGCCATATGCGCCAGCATGTTGTGCATGCTGCTGGTGTCCTGCAACCGGCAGGAGGCCCGTTACCACATTGGGTTCTCACAATGTGTGGGCGGCGCATGGCGCGAGAAGGTGAACATGGAGATGCTCTCCGCCCAACACCTGTATAATAATGTGGTTGATGTCGACATCAAGAACGCCGACAACATCTCCGAGCGGCAGATAGCACAGATTGACAGTTTCGTCAGCGCAGGTGTCGACATTCTCGTCGTCGCGCCCAATGACTATAAGTCGGTCGCTCCGGCAATTGCACGGGCCAGACGGCGTGGCATACCTGTGGTGCTCTTCGACCGCAAGGCCGATACCAATAACTATACGGCATATATTGGCGGTGACAACATAGCCGCCGGACGCGCCATGGCCAACTATGCCCTGTCGTTAGTGGGAGAAAGCCGACAGGGGCGAAGAGGCACCATACAGGAACTGACGGGGGAGGATGAAATCGTCACCTGCTCTTGACCGTCACCGCGGCTTCATGCAGGTCATGGAGCGCAACCGCCGCGCCGACTACCGGTTTATGGATACCGACTGGTCGTCAGAGATGACCTACCGCGTAATGCAGTCTTACCTCAAGACTCATCCCGCTCCCGACGTGGTGTTCTGCCACAGCGACCTCGCGGCACTCAGCGCCCGTCAGGCCGCAAAGGACCTGGGTGAGGCCGGAAAGATACGCTTTTATTGGTGTCCGCTAAACCTTGAACAGTGTGACCAAAATTAAGGCTGAATTCCTCGCTTGGAATCCAGCCTTTTTGTGTTACTTTTGTATTTGCAAAAAAACCAAGTAACTATGGGCAAAAGTACACATTTTATCGGACAGCCGATACTGGGACAGCTGTTAAATTTCCTTGAAAAGGAGAAAATCATCAAAATAAGCCGCGAGAACGGTGGCGAGCGGTATGTAAAGAAGTTCAACGCATGGTGTCACCTGACAATCATGTTTTACGCCGTGATAATGCGTTTCGATTCCCTTCGCGAAATAACCTCGGCAACGATGATGGAGTGCCGCAAGCTCGGTCATCTGGGCATAAAGGACCTTCCACGTCGCAGCACGCTGGCTGATGCGACACTGATATGTTGCTGATGCTGCTGCAAAAGAGCACTACGCGGTCATGGAGCTTCTCCGGGCTTGCTACAATGGTCAGGATAATGCTCATGTACTATATTGACGTTCATGGATTCTTGGAACACCCGGAAAAGGA
>Ga0256404_1002278_pt1 | contig 42938 bp, 43 predicted proteins | sample RumenRJG_01DNA_FD_185990 | JGI IMG/M metagenome (GOLD analysis project Ga0256404, IMG submission 185990) | Bovine rumen microbial communities from Lethbridge, Alberta, Canada - RJG_01 | ecosystem: Host-associated > Mammals > Digestive system > Stomach > Rumen | place: Canada: Alberta | collected... | reverse complement strand
TTTTCGAAAAATGTAGTATCGTTCTTCTTGGCCATTGTCTTTTCCTTTTGTTAGTGTGGTAACCAACATTTTGGAATTTTCAATGGCTTTTTTCTACCCCAAATTGCGAACTTTATTGTACACTATCTAAAATTTGCTTGATCGTTTCCAGCTGATAAATCTTCAGTACCATCTTCATTTAGTTCAATATGATTCTGCAAAAGATAGATAGTTAATGAATCCCGAATATCTGCTCTAGGTAATCTATAAGAAACAGCACTGTTATACTGCTCGTAGATTGCATTCAGACATCCTGCATAAGCTCTATGATTTGCAGAACTTGCGAGACAATTAAAAAATCCATCTGGAATAGAATCAAAAACATTCATTATATTATTTGAATCCTCTACATAATCTTTTTAATATCATCCAAATCTGGCAGAACTTTCTGCAACACGATGAATATAGTAGTAGCGTTCCTGGAGATTTTTTACTTTGCTGAAAATTGCAATATGGTGCGAAAAAGGAACTTTGAAGAAATCTTCTACGGGGAAATCTGCAAGATTTATTCCTGAAAGCTTAAAATCCGAAATTGGAATTATTGCTGTTAATTCGTCAGACACGTCTGACGAATTTGTTCTTGTATCTGGTAATTCATTCGTCATAACGGACGAATTAGAATCTTCTAAGAAACTCCAGTTTTCATAAAAAAGACGCATTTTCTTAAGACTTGTAGCTGAAAATCCGCGTAATCCAGGCAGTTCCTTTCTAAGTTGAGAACTTATGATTTCAAGAACACTTGTTCCCCAGGTTTTCTTTCCTTTCTTTGAAGAAAGATATCGACCAATGCCATAATAAAGAATAAGCTGAACTCGAGTAGTTTCCTTCGCTGCCTGATATTGAGACTGTAAAATTGCTGTCTTTATTGCTTCTACGGCGGTTATTAATGCTTGTTCCATTTATATTCCTCTACTATCTAAATTTCCATCTTCCTTTTGTAAATTAATTTTTATCAAAGGCTCTTTGTTCAATTTCATTTAAGAAATCTTCAACACCTTCAAAATAACGACCTTCTTTTTTCAATCTTTTTATTAAGTGTTTGAAATTCTTTTTTATAAACCAAAAATTATTTTTGGTTGTTGTCTGTAGTATTCCTTCTTTAGCATATCCAATTAGATAATCACGTCTATCACTCTTTTTTTCTAATGAATACTCATATAACTGAAAGTATTTATTTAATAAATGCAAAGATGAAGGAGCTTTTCCAAACAAAGGAGAATAAAAAGCATAATCCGTATTAAAGTTTTCACCATTAAGAAAGTTATTAATAGTTAAAATTATAGCTTTATCATATCCTATTTTTGTTAGATATATTCTAATAGTTTTTTCAGATATTCGATTTTTTAATGATTCAATAATTTTTTTTCTTTCATTTTCATTTGCATTTTTACAAATATATTCAAAAACGGAACGTCTGCAATAATTTATATCATCAGGATTATATTTTGAGAAATCTACATATGGATAAAGTTTATCAATTAAATCTTCTTGCGTCTCTCTCCAGAAAGAAGATAATGCTCCTCCGTTCATAATTGATTTTTCATTATGATCTTTATAATCCTTTTTCAATTCTTCAATGGTTTTATTAATAATAACATCCAGCATTTGTTGTTTATACTTTTCATTAGTCTTTATTTTTTCAACAAATACAGTAACTATTTGTGTTATTGACTGATCTGATCTTAATTCAGGAAGAAGTGATAATGATTTTTCAATAATCAAATCTTCATCTAAATTGGAAACAGTTTTTATCCAATCAAAAACAGAATTCCAGCTTTCCCATTTGAATTCTCCATTAATATGGACGCCATAACCTGTAGAAAGCTGCCATGCAGGATAGGCGATGAAATTTAATATTTTGCTTTTATCAAACCATTCCGGTAGCTTATTGTTATAGAATCTTGACAAATAATGAACAAATGGAACTACCCAAAAACGATTTCGTCCACCATCATATAAAGATAACTCATTTTCGGCAGAAAAATATGAGACTTCTTGTTGCATAGATTCTTTAATTTTTTCAACTAAACTTGGATTCTTATTTAAGAAATTATTAGTTTCTTCTTTTTTGTAATGGCAAATGTATAACCAGAAGAAATAGCGCCAAAAGAATTTGTCTTCAGAAAACCATTCTTCTATATTCTTTATTGCCTGTTGTCTATTTAAGCTTTGGTCATCATTTGTAAAATTGAATAAATAAGTTAAAGCAAAAGAAGAAAATATTTTAGGAATCTTATAGTCTTTCTCATATGCATATTGAAGTTTGTTACCGATATAATCTACCTGTAAATCCAATAATCTTCCACGATCAGTATCTCTTTCAGAACAATCTTTTGTTTTATCAAGATATTCAATTATATTGTTTACTTCACAAAGAAGATTATCTTTATTTGCAATAATATCTATCTCTTTTTCTAGCATCTTTTTTTTCAATGATTCAAATTGAGAAAGATTTTTTTTATGTTCTTCTTCTTTTCTTACAGTTTGTGGAAATAATAAAGGATATTCCTTTTTTGATAATTCATATAATGGATGTTTATTTAAACTTGGAATATAAATATCTGCAATACATTCTTTATATACTCTATCCATTCCCTTCAATTGTTGACAAAGAGAAATTGCTTTATCTTTATTCTTTATATCAAGAAGGATAACAATAGAATTATGAAGCATCCATAAATTTTGCCAGTTTGTATTTTTTATTAAATCTGATAATAATAAATCAAATAATAATTCTTTGTGATTGTCATTTAATAGTTTTATATATGAATTAAAATCGGAAATAAAAATACCATCATCCGTATTAATATATTTTTTGAACAGTGTATATAATCCAGGGATTTCATCATCTTGAATTTTTGAAATATTTTCCTTGAACGATTTTAGTAAATCTCTATATAGTTCTTCCAACTGATATGCATAATTATGATGAACATAATTACAATCAATAGAATTTAATATATAAAGAAGATCAGAAATTGGTATATCATAGTTTTTGATTGTATATGAAAAATATGAAATGTCATTATCAAAATGAATTGTTGGAGTTTCAAAATCATCATCAAGTGAATTAGGAACAAAAGATGCTGCTCCAGATCTTAAATTTTTATTTTCAAGAATCTTTACTGTAAGAGGAACAAGTAATCTTCTAATATAGAAATTTGAGTGGAAATGATTAAATAACTTTAGTTTTATACGGAATTCATTTTCATTTTTTAAATTAAAGAACTCTGTATTAGTAATATTAGCAATTTCTTTTACAAATTTGGTCCACTCTTTTTCTTCCCAGGTATTTACCCAATTATAATCCTCATACCAGCTTAATATAATATCTTCTGAAAGCAAACCTTTCATTTTCATTGCAATTTCATTTTCACGGAAGAATCGTATTAACGGAACTGCAATATCTTTTAATAATGGATACTGTTTTTCTTTCCAGAATTTATCATGTACTCCAAGCAAAATAACTGCATTTTCGAATGTAATTATATCTTCTATAGTTGGATTTTCTAAAAAGTTTTTAATTGTATCACAATGTAGTTTTACGGCTTCATCGTAAAATTCTTCCGGCAAAAGTTTATGCATTGAATCTGACAAAGAATCTATATTCTTCAGTAAATTGTTAGATTTTGTAAAACGGGTATAGTAAATAATGTTTTTTGATGTATTAAATTCTTTAAGAATTTCTTTGTAAAAAGTATATCGTTCATTAGAAGGTAAAAGAATATAATCGGTTAATAATATATATGCACATGTTTCATTTTTGAGTTTTTTTGATAATTTATCATATATTTTTGTCTTGTTTGGAATTATATTCATTAATATTGCAATAATATTAACATATTGAACTATAACTCTTCCTGTTGGTAAAAAAAAGTTTTTTTCTATTATTGTTTTACTTTGAGTTGAATAGTACAAAGCAAGAAAGTATTCATAATATATATTTGAATAAAAACTAATGTTGTTTTCATCCTTAAAATCAAGCAGACTTGATTTTAAGATAAACCATAATTCAGTTTCATTGAAATAGTGTTTTAAATCTTCTGTAGAAAAATTTTTCCTATTTAATTTAAAAAGTGAATTTGAAAATTTTGCTAATTTTTTTTGTAAATTATCTAAATTAATACCATTTGAAATAGAAGATATAATATTTTCACTCCGGTCGTGTTTATACTTATCATCTTCAAGTCTAGAAATTATTAAGTTCTTTATAAAATCATGATATGTTTTTATATCCCTATAATTTTGATTAATAAGAAAATTTCTATAAAAAGGAATTCCTATGAATGGTTCAAAAACGGTTCCTTTAAATTTATAAATTAAATTTTGTAAATCTGAATCAATATAAAATGACAATCTAATATTTATATGAGCAATTGCTTGCATTTCTGATATAAAAGCTCCATCTCTACCAGAAATAACAAATCTAATTGAGGGATTTTTGGATTTTAAGTTTTTTAACTCTTTTATAAATGACATTAAATCTTGATTCGATATTTCATCAATCCCATCTAGAAATAATAAAGTATTTTCTTTCTCGTTTATGTCAAAACAACCTTTTTGATAATTCTTTAATTCAAAAAAATACGGAGTTGGTAGAAATTGAAATTCTTTATAACAATTTTCAGAAGAACATTTTCTTAGAAGATCATTATAAGCGATTTTCATCTCAGTAGATTTTCCAATTCCAGGCACACCTTTTATAAAAATATTTGAAAAATCTTGTATGTCTTTAGAATTTAATTCATTTAATACATAATTGCTTAAAATATTTCTACCGATAAGAGGTTTTTCTTGATTTTCAATGTACAAAGCTGTTGGAAATATTTTACTATCTAGTAATTTGACATCAACTACTTCAAGTGTTTTAATTTTTTTATAATACTCATTTGTATAATTATCAAAGAAATACTGTGTTATATTAGAATTTTCGATAGTTACAAATTCTGATTCGAAAAAACTTTTTGTTCGCCATTCTATTTTAATTCCATTAGCTGTAGCTTCCTTTTCTAAATCCTTTTGAGCCTCTGTTTTTTTGTCAACTAATGCAGTTTGTACCGCCGTCCAATCTTGATTAGAATAGAAATATAATATAGTTAGATTTGGATATCGTTTTTTAGTTTCTTTTATAACATTTTTTATTTTCGATTTTCGCTCAGTAAGATTAACTGTATAATATTTAGCTTGGAAGCCAATTACATCATTATTATGAGTTATAGGTTCTGTTTCTAACGAAGGTTGATTATAATATCGGAAAATTCCCTTGTCTTTACCGAATTCACGGCAAAAGAGCTGGTAACACATCCATTCGAAATTCAATTCTGGATTTTCAGAGAAATTTGATTCAAATATTTGCCAATCAGGTTTTACTACCATTCCTCTTACATCTCCCTTACCTTGCTTTCGATGAAGGAGATTTCTTCTGCAGAAAGTCCGTATTTCTTGTATAGCTGCTTATCTATTTCTGGGATAGATTTACTCCAGTCAATATCACTGTTTGTTTTGAAATTTTGAAGGGGTACAAGTCTCCAAGTTTCAATTGGATTATCTTGAGTAATCTTTAGTATTCCAAGCATTGTTCTTGCAAACTTTGTTCTTACATATTTCAATGCATTTCCAGCTTCTTCTTTTGAATCAAAGGCTCCTATTCCTAAAAATGTTCTTGTATAGCCGAGTATCGGCTCGCCGAGTATCGGGGTCGATAGTACTTCGCCTATCGCCCCCGATCCATTGCTACGAGGAACTAGTACCTTATACTTCATAAGGTTTTCATGACTAATATCTAAATATTTGCGAGGAATAAATCTATAACTTCGTTTATTTTTTATAACTCCCAAAATTTTAATATCATCTTCATTTGATTTTTCTTCTGTAAAAAGAGGTATTTTATCAAATATATTTTTTTCTAAACGCCTATCTTTTCCTTCGCTTCCAATACCTTTTATATAGTCAGGATGTTCTTTTAATAACACATCCAAATCAAAATTAGTTTGATTGTACATTATCGACATCAAACTGTTTATTTCTTCTGTTGGAGCTGCTTTTTTCTTTATTCCATTTAATTCAGGATAAGAGGTAAAAGTTCCAATCTTTTCAAAGGTCTTATTTTTATCCCAATATGTAACTGCAACACCGCCTTTAATATCAACTGTTGGGAAAACATCACCACTGTTTGCCCAATATTGAACAACTTTATAATGTTCATCATTAAGCATCTTCTCGTTCCAGTCTTTTGGGGTTTTCCCGGCATTGAACAAAAATCTTGCAGGATGTATGAAGCTTACCTTTTCACCAAGTTTGCAGGCGGCATCAATAAAAAGATGATATATAGGATCTGAACCGTTTGCGTCTCCTGTTGCCATAATCTGATATGGTGGATTACCAACTATTGCATCAAATTTCATATCTCCATTTCCATCCTTTTTCCAGTAATTTATTTTGCTCACTTTGTTTATAAAGTTTTCAGGTTTATTCTTTAACTGATTTACAATATCCTCAAAATGGTGAGAATTTACTCTAATATCGCTGAAACCAGCCAGAGTTCGCTGTGCGATTGTCTTTGCCATTTCCGTTTTACAGACCAGAAAAATATTTTCTACAAGAACTCGTTTCCATAAGTCTTTTTCCATTTCGCGAGTTGGATTTGGTCCAAGTTCCAGTTTTGCACGAGTACGATACACGCTGTAAGCACAATATAAAGCATATAATCCACTTTTTGAGTTGATTTCAAGAATGTGCGTATTCTTTTTGAATACTTCATTCGTAATTTCATTTTGTTCAATCAGTTTTGGTTCCGCAATTTGCTCGTTGTAATCTTTGTTGTAAAAGCACCAACCGCCAATACTTTGTGAAAGATGCATGTTTACAACGCGCCATGGAGTAAGAACGGTTTCTTTATCTGGGTTTCGGAATGTAGCAAAAATAGAACTTATACGCTCAATTCTTTCTTCAATACTAAGTTTATCTGCAGCTCGGGCCATTTCTCGGATTTTTACACCAGACTCTCGGAACACATCTGAGTCATAATATTTTTTGAACTGCCCAAAGATTTCTTTAGTTACACCTTTTGGCATGAACTCTTCCCATGAAAGGTCATCAACTAAATCGCAAAAGTTATCGAGACTAATCGCTTCTTCTGTTCCATCAAGATTTTTCTGTAAATCTGCTCCGTACATCAGAAGCGGCATCCTGATAGAAATTCCTCGTAAGATGGAAATAGCAGTATCGCGATTTTTCTTAATTTCTTTTTCGCGGGCTAATGTTTCCTGCTGCTCTGGGGTAAGTTCTCTAACAGGTTTTTCTCTGATTTCAGGCATCTGTAATAATTCATATTGCTCATCGGTCAAACCTTGTGCGTTGATGTTTATATCACCTGTACTTCCTAGAGCTTTTGTGGAACCAATTATTTCTTTCAGTTTAGAAAACTCTTCCAGAGCAAGTTTATCCATGTGAAGAAGCTCATCATTATAAAGATAACTGTCTTCAAATCCATTTTTAACAACTCGCTCAATATAAGCCTTTTTGAGCTGACCAAGCATTTTTTCAGTATTATAGGCCTTCATCTGACTGCCTTCAAAGCCAATGATTGGACAGAAGTTTAAAAACTCACCCAATATCTCACGGTCGTTGTTTGTTGTTTTTCCTGCCTTACTGCTGATTTTTGCAGTTTCAGCAATTACTTTAAGAGTGCGGTCTGGAGCAAAGTCGAATACAAAACATTCTTCTTTCTGCTTTCCTCCAATTATAGCTGGTGTTTGCACTCTAAAGATTGTCTGCATATAAGTGCTTGCAGCAGTATTAAAGCTACCAGACAGCATAAAACAAGCAGTCCAAGGTTTTACGCTTACGCCGGTAGTGAGTCGTCCGCAAGAAAGAGTAATTGAATATGAATCCTCTGGATTTGGACCGATTGCTTTTTCTACCTTCTTGAGAGCTTCTTTTTCTTCCTCTTCTTCGTCTCCGTCACCTGCTACATTTGCAATTGCAAATTGGCTGAAAACAGGATGTTCTTGCAAAAGTTTACTTAAAGCTTTTGCTTCTTTTACCCCTGGAATCATCCAAAGTGAATGACGAAAATTCTGTCTGTATTCTTCTGTTGAATATGGATAATTTGAATCAGTATCTTCTTTTGTTAATAAATCAAGAAACTGTTTTATATTTGCTTCGTGTATAAAGTCTCCTTCTTTATCAACTCTAAAGAACTCACGGAAATTAAAAGCAATATCAGTATCTGCATATTCAGGATAGAGTTTTCCCAAGTTATATGTATAAATACTGAGTTTAGGCAGTACAGAATATGGGTTCGGGTCTCCCTGATGGATTTTATCCCATTCGGCTTTTGCCCGCTGTTCCATCACATAATCCCAGGTATAGATTTCATCTTCTTTAAAATCATCCATAAGATTGAATGGAGTACCAGAGAGATGAAGGACTCTCGTGTTTTCTTTGCGGCATTTTGAAAGAACAGCTTTACCAAGTTCAGTTTGCGTTCCTTCATGAGCTTCATCAATTATGATTAAATCCCATGCTATATTGAAAATTTCTTCATTCTTAGCAAACTTTCCTCCAACAAGTTCAGAACCTCTCATATCCTGAATTGAGGCAAAATAAATGAAGTGGAAATCTTTCATTCCGTTATCGTCAGCCTTATGAATCATTTCATGGAAGTTTTCTTCTTCTGTTGGATCACCGCCATTCTTCTTAGAAAAATAATAGAAATCATCACGGTCATAAAATATTTTTCCATAATCTTCAAACCAACCAGAATCAACTACAGGACGATGTGTCAAAATGAGAGTGCGATTATAATTCATACGCTTAACTACTTCCAAAGTAGAAAGTGTTTTTCCAAATCTCATTTTAGCATTCCATAACATCTGATGACTTCCACCAGATTTTTTGAATTGCTTAATTGTCTTTTCTATAGCTTCCACCTGTTCTGGTCTGAAAATTACAGGACTTCTATCTTTAGTTATTTCACTTGCATTGAGAGATGTTCTTCCTTCTTTTGCAGCTGCAATTGCTTTCTTTACAGTTTCAAGATCTGTGTAAAACCATTCATTTGCTTTATGTTCTGTATCAAATATTTTTCTTTTAATACCAGAACGTACAAGAATGTCATGAATATCATGATCTTGAAAAACTATAAGATTTTTTCCTTTCATATAAGCCGTTGCTTCGGTATATAGAAGTTCAAAAGTAACTCCGGCTGTTTGTGTCTGATGGCGGATTCTATCTTTTGCAGCAGCATTTAATTCTTTGCAATTTGGCTCAAAGGCAAAATAAGCCATTCCTGCATTACAAGAGGCCTCTCCAATTTTAAGAATACCTTCATGGGCTGTATCATTAATGCGATAAACATAAATCAGTTTTTGCTCAAATGCTTGATTAAAAATCTGTGCCATTATTTTCCGCCTCCGAATACCATATCTACAAAACGAATATTTCTATGAGTTTCCCAATCTTTAATAATGCAGTAAATACCATTATGTTTTCGGTTGTCACCTTTTGTACATCCAACACAAGGTTTTGAAATTATTCTTCGTTCAAACAAATCTTCATCAATAATTTCTTTTGTGCAGCATGAGTTTGGAATTACGAACTTAATTCCATCCATCTGCCAGATATTCCAGGCAATTACTTTAGCAAAGCCAACTAAATCTTGTGTTTCAAGTTTTTCATTGAACTTTGCTTCGTAGTATTCTGCAATTGTAAACAAAAGGTTTTCTCGGGCGATTAGTACATTATCACCTTGCCAGTCAAAACCATAAACATTTTGAACAGCACTATAAGCCCATTTAATCCAATCTTCACGAGTTTCTGTGTTTTCACCAACAATTCTGAGTTTTCTATCCAAGATACCGATTCTATTTGGAACTTCAATATATTCTCCAGTAACTGCATCATAGCGGCTTGTAATATAAGGAGCCTCACCACAGCTCATTTCAAGTCTTTTTGAAAGAATATAGTCTTGCCATGTCTTCTTTTCAGATTCTGGAAATACAATCTTTTCATTGTTTATTGTCCAAGAGTTTTCCTTTTCAAAATTGAAAACATCTTTTCGTCCAAACCATTCTTCATCAACCTTATTGTTTTGCATATTGCAAATCCAACTTGGCGTAAACACTTCCGCTTTCTGACGAACTCTCTGCTGTTGTTCTGTTTTCGATTTTTCAATTCTAGGTTTTATAATTCCACCATGACGTGAGGTAATTAATTCTATTTTGATTTCTTTCTCAGTAGCATAAGAAAAACCAATTTTTGAATAATTATCAGTTGCCCAGATAATGTTTTTTCCAGTTGTCTTATCTTTTAAAAGAATTGCCAGTAACTCAGGATCAATTTTGAGAAGTTCATTTTCTTTTATATCAATAGTTTTCTCGGACAACAATTTTTTCCACTTCCAATTCTTTATTCTATCACATCACAGTGTCATTAAACGACACTTTATTTATTTTCCCTAAAAGAAACTATATCCCCAATATCACAGTCCAGTGCGATACATATTTTTTTTAGGCTTTCCATAGAGATAAACTCTCCTTTGCTGAGTTTTGCAAGAATATTGGTAGAAATACCTGCAAGAGGGATTAGCTCTGTTTTATTCTTAATTCCTCTATCAATAAGGCGAATCCAAAGTTTTTTATAGTCTACGTCCATGCTGATAATTATAGCATAGAAATTGTATTTTATGTTAAAAAATATCACGATTTCACAAAATCTACTTAAATTTTAAGTTTAATGACATCAAGCTGCACCTGACTTAAACTGACTATGAATAAAACCAAATAACTATGGGTGGCATTAGATGTTTACAAGGTTTAATTTAAAGAACTCGAAGGGTAACTCAAATGTACTGATTGATCAGTACTCTATTTTACTGGCAATAGTTTATCTTAAACTTGGGAAGAACAGAAAACGAAGTGAATTTGAAGAAAAGTTTGCCGATACAAATGAAGATTTTTTACACACAAAGCACCATCTTTCGCATTATCGAGCTTTTCTTCCTTCAATAAAAAATAACGCAAAGGGAATTCCTGCAAAATATAATGAGATAAAATATCAAAGACTTTTTCAATATATTGAAAATCAAAAAGTCGATAAAAGTATAATGAAATACATAAAAGAGAATCGAGGCAAATATTTTGAAGATTTCTTTTCAATTGTTGATTCTTATCAAAACGAGAGATTTGTAAAATGGTGTTATGCATTAGGCCTGATTGGCATTATAGGAGCCGCTGTATCAATATTTCTTATAATTAAAAAATTTACTCCTGGCGAAAACTCCTTTTTCTGGGGAAACATTGCATTAGTTTCTTCTTTGTCGTTTATCTTATATGGATTTCTTTTTAACCGTATTTATCACGGGAAAGTAAAATCCACCTGGCTGAAATCTCGTTTTCTGATTAATGTCGAATGCTGTTTTCAAAGGCTTGATGAACTTGAAATGGCATTAACACAAAAATTGAATCTTAATTGCAATGATAAGTTTAAGGGCAATTATGACAATCCTGATGATTTTAGTATTCCATTTGCAGCAAGAGTTCATAAAGAAAACCCAAACCTATATTCAAATATTATTAATACTTTTATAGAACTAAATTATATACAAATGGCTACAGATTCAAATAAACTAGTGGCAATTGAAAAAGAAATTGTAGTTACATACTTCCGTGAAAATTGTCCGAAAATTAAAGCAAAAGAATATGTTGAATATTTTAATAATTTTACGAAAAAGTCTCAAATAAGCGGAAATAACTTAAAACTGAAAAAATCTGATAAGGAAGAATATGCCACAAGAAAGACCAAGAAATATGAAGCTGAAATAGAGAAATGTTTGAAAAAACATAAACTTACTCCCGATGATAAAAATCCTGAAAAGTCTGGCCAGCATTAACAGACTCTATATTTCACCTTTAAGTCACTATAAAAACACCCTTATAATCTACTTAATCTCTAAATTTTAACCACTTTAAGTAGATTATAAGGGGTATAAGTGAAGTTTTGAGACATTTTCTATTCTGCTGAATTATTGAATTAAAAGATTTCCAACCCCTGCTGGTAGAGTATATAGGATATTAAAAGGCTTTTATAATCTCATCCCATTTCAAAATCTGAAAATCATTCGCGTCCATGCAGATATTTTTATACTGTTCTGGATTTACTTTCTTATGAGGAAAAGATTTGTTGTACTCGCTTAAAAAATAATCCTCTGTTACCATTTTTTCGTGAGTGTGACCGTGTATGTTTATAAGACCGCTTTCTTTTTCAATAAAAACAGGTTCATGCGAAAAAATAAAATTTTCAAACTGAAGAGGTCCCTTGTAAACTTCATCAAAACCGAGATATTTAAAGTATTCAATGTAATTTGAAAACGGCTTTTTGCGTGCCCTAAAATCATGATTTCCAAGAATAAGGCACATCTTCCGGTTATTTTTCATCCGCATAATGTCATGCATTATCCGTTCATTTTCCAGCCGCAAATTCATAAACACATCGCCGAAGTTCCAGATTAAACAGTCTTCTGGTAGTGTATCGAACTTTTTGAGGATGAACTCATTCATTTGAGAACATCCAGCCGCTGAGTATTCAAACGGGCGGTTACAGTATTTAATTATGTTTGTATGAAACAAATGCAAATCGCTTGTGAGATATATCTGGTCTGGTGAATAACCTGAAAAGAAATCATCAGCTGTAATTTGTGTAGACATATTTGCTCCAATAATTTATTTAAAAATCCAGCATCGCAGAGAGGCCTCTGTTTTTCAAATCATAAAGCGTATTTGTTTCCATTGGATATCCAATCGGATTTAAAAGCAGGGTAATCTTTTTGGAACCAAGCTGAATAACTTTTCTTCCCGTGTCGTGAGTGTGACCTGCAAGCCAGATAGATTTATGTTTCATCTTTGCAAGATATTCATCCGCATTAAAATAAAAGTATGCATTTGAGATTTCATCTTCATATTTTCGTGGTATACCAAATGCGGTGGGAATAAAATGTGTCATGACTATATCAGGCTTTTGAGAGATTACATTTTCAAGTTTTTGCATTTCATCCTTAAAAATTGCATCCGGATCATTATTCTTGTAGTGCCAGTGCACGTTGTCATACCAGAACTGCCATTCATTTTTTAGCCATTCTTTAGAATGAGGCCAGGTTTTTGAACCGACTGAGAAATCATTAAAGCCCATGCAACCGCCGATTTTAATCTTGCCGATTTTTGCAGTTGTTCCATCGAGTAGCGTTACATTCGGAAGTTCAGAAAGTTTTTCTTTTATCCAGTTCAGTTTTTCTTCTGTCTGAGTAAAAGGATTTGCAAGGAAACAGTCGTCATGCTTTACCGTTAAATCGTGATTTCCAAAAGTTAGAAAAATCTGCTTGTATTTAGGGGAAGCGAGCCTGTAAAAATCAATAAAAATTTTTGGATTGTCAGCTGTATCTCCTGCAACGCAAAGCACATCGCATGAAGGAAGATAGCACTTCATAAAATTTGAGATTTCTGTTCTGTTTTCTGCATAGTGATCTACGTGCAGGTCGCTAGTTAGGTATAAAGTCATAATAATCTAAAAAATGGGGAAGAAAACAGAAACCATAAAGGCTGTACCGGCACAGCATGGCTACAAACCTGAACACTCTCTTCTCCGCGAACAGGTGGGTGCTGTTTTCTTAGCCCCAAGCGAATCGTTTAGAGTCTTCCTCAGCACGGTCTACCCTGGTAATCTATTTCCCAACATAGCCACCCACTCAAACGGTGAGACACGCAACAGCATGGCTTTCCTCGTCCAATACTAAACGCCGCATTACCCAGCTTGGCCGATTTAACGGAATCTCGCCCGGCAATTTTTAATATACCACTGGATTAAGTATTTTTCATTAAACTTAAAATTTAAAAAGACCTCGTAATGTTGAAAAGCCAATCGAACAGAAACGTTTTGGTGGCTTTATTGATGAACCGGAGCAAGGAAGATAATTTAAAACAATTAAGGCTGCCGTTTGGCAGCCTTTTAATTATCTTGTATATGAATATTCTGGTTCCGTTTTAGTTTGTTTTACCTTTGGACGCTTGAAAATTGTAGGCCCAGCGGATGTGCTTCCAGTTAATTCCCAACCCTGTTCACCTAGTTGATTAAGTTCTTGTTCTGAAAAAGATTTTCCAGTAAATTTTTTATATTCCCACTGAGTTACCTGATTATTATTATCCATTCTGTTTCCTCCGCTAAATAATTGTAGTTTTGCAGTAAGCTCTGCATTTTTTGATTTTTCTGTCTCAAGTTCCTGTGCAGCAATTTCATACATCTTCTCGTAATTGGCTTGAAGCTGTTTATTGCCTTCAGAACTGGAGTTCTTACTTTTCTCAACTTCAAGAAGAACGGTCAATTCTTTGACCTGGTTTTCTGCATTTTCTGCTCGTTTTACAAGGTCTTCTGGAAGAACATTTCCGGCTTCTTTTAAGCGATTAATCTGGTCGGTAAGTTCCTTTACCTGCTGTTCAAGGTCACTGCATTTTGCGTGTTCATTGTTGTATGCACACTCAAAAGTCAGATACTTCTGCTCAAGCTCGTTATACTCGGCTTCTGAAACTTTCTTTCCAAACATGTTTATCACCTCGCATTAAATTTTAACATATAATTAAGAATCATTAAATGAACAAGATTTGTCTCATTTTTCTAATTCTGCTAGTGTTTTTATGCACTCTTCATTTCCTGTTTCTTCTGCAACTTTTTTTAAGCATTCAATTGCAGTATTTAATTTTCTATGAATTCTGATTACATCCGATTCCTGTTCGATATGACACTCGCCGTAATTCATTCCGTATCCCCAAACGCCGTAAAAACCCCAGCATCGATCCAATTGATTTAAAGCAGATAAGAGCTGCTTTTGAAGGTTCTTAAAATATTTATTCATGTGCTGATTTTCAGGGCTGAGTTCAACAGTAAAATCATTACATTCATGTTTACAGTAAAGTTTATAATCATTTATTAAGACACTGAATACTTCATTATGAATGCTATTTTGAAAAACTGATTTATTTCTATTGTAATTATTCAGGAACTTAATTCGTATTCGTAAAGTCTCCCTCATTTCTGCAAACTTTTTTGAGCTTAAATATAATCCGCTGCACCAGCGATTTACTTTACTGATTAAGTCAAGAGAAGAGTAATTCTTGTATTCAGTATAATGATTTTTAGACATCTTCTTTAGTCAAATCTTCCTAAGTTTAATCCTTCTGCCATTCTGCACCTCTAAAAATGAGCCTGTAACTTTGCCCAACTGATGAGTCGGGAGAAACAGGCCCAAGAAAGTTACCGATGGACGGACATCCCCATCATCAGTCAATGATGTTTTACCTCAGCACGGTCTACCCTGGTATCCAATTCACCAACATAGCCACCCACTCAAACGGTGAGACACGCAATAGCATGGCTTTCCTCGGCCTAAACATCAGCGCCGGCATAGTCCTTTCTGCTCTTGGTAACTTAATTACAATGTAACATAGGTTTTTCAAAAAATCATTAAACTTAAAATTTAAAAAGATTTGCTATTTCTTCATTACTCATATCTATAAGTATCATTCGTTCTTTTGATTTTTTAACGTTAAGTAAAATAAGGTACATTATTCCCACAAAAAAGCCCTGCTCGGTAGATACGGACAGGGCTTTTCACTTTATATAGACAAATACATCTATTCAGAATAACTAAAAGTCAGAGAATATTTACCGTCAGACTGTGCTGTACTGTTAAAGAAAGTACTGAAAAATACAACTTCGCTAGAACTTAATGTAACTGAAGAACCACTCTTACTTACAGTTACCGTTGTACTTACAGAATAACCGTTTGCGGTCCAGCTGAAAGTAATGTCTGATCCGCTTACAGTATAAGTTCCGCCGGAAGGAGCATTAGTTTTTGAGCCGGAGTAAGTCCAATTTCCGTCTGATAAAGTAATAGAACCATTAGCCTGTGTGCCGGTTGCATTGTTGAAGGAATATGTACCGTTTGCGGAAGAAGTGTTTTCTCCACCACTTTGACTTGAAGAAGAAACAAAATTATAATCATGCCAAGTATAATCTTCTCTAATAAGTTCAACAATAAAATCTTTATAATCAGCATTTAGAGGATTTTGATTTGAACCATTTTCTTTAAGTTTCAATTTCCAAATACTATTATTTATTTTTAATGTAATTACTTGTTTATAATAATTGGATTCATCATTAATAAATTTGAAATCATCTTTATTAACAGAATACTGAACATTATCCATTGTAATAGAATCGTCCGCAAAAATAACTACATCTGGAAAGCCTGTCTTTTTAGTACCTTCATATACTTCTACTTCCCATTTAGTTCCTACAAGCTTGTTATAAACAGCAATTGCCGCAAGGTCCTGTGTGTTTTCGTTGCTGTTATTATTATTTCCAGAATCTGAAGCATTATTCGGCATCTGACATCCTGCAAAAAGAACGGCAAAAAACAGTAATCCCACAATAATCTTTTTCATATAATATCCCCTATAATAAATGATTTTGATTTTCAACTTAATGAAAAATTGAGCCTGGCACAGCAACTTTTTTCACACGGCATTCCTTGCGGAAGGGATAGAACAGAGGTTGTGTCTTACTCAGGCTCAATCAATTACACGTTAACATACATTTTTCTAAATTGCATTAAACTTAAAATTTAAAAACATTCAAGCCATAGTAATTCAAATTCCTCTCTCAATATCTCAAGTTTCTCCCCTTATTCCAAATATTCCTTAAATGCAAGTTTTATCAGTTTTTCCACAACCTCATCAGTAAAATGCTCCTTAAGCGACTTTCTGATAAAATCCTCTGTGTCGTTGTGCATGATAAGCTGGCTTTTAATATTGTTTACAACCCTAAAAAGTTTCTTTCTTTGTTTGTTTATCTCTGGCATAGAGAAAAACGCATATTCTTTTTGAGTATCGAGTACATCGTAAACTGCATGATCCGGTGAATCTACAACGATGACTTTGTTCTCTCCCTGCTGCAAATAAATTTTGTCGTAAATGCAAAGTTCTGTATGACCCACGACCTGCTTATTGTAATATGCATCTTCAAGAAGCGAATCAGGTCGAATCCACAAACAGAATTGAGATGGTTCATCGCCACTTCCGCTAAAACAGCCGTCCCAGTCAAGTTTTTCATCAAATGAAATCCACTTTGAAAAATCTGGAATGTCGTATTCTTCAAGCCGCTTTTTAAAAATTGAGTTTAAGAGGCTGATGGAATATTCGTTTCCGTCTTGAATCATTCCTAAGTTTTTAAGAATCTCCTGCATATAATTCACAGAAGTTTTAGAAAATCCTGCATGACTAAATACCCAGTCATCACATTCAAAAGCAAGTTCGAGAATATCTTTTGCACCAAGCAATAGCTCCCTGATTACAGTAATTTTTCCTTCACTATAAATTGAACCGCTCTGATGCCCAGAACAATTTTGTCCTTCGCGAGACTGCGACAAGTACGACCAGTCGTGATTTCCGATTAAAAGTTTTCTACGCTCAGTATCCTCACGAACAAAATCACAAATATTCTTAAAGTTTTCTCCCTGGTCAGGCCATTCGTTTTCCCATGAATCAAAATAATCACCATGAAAAACAATGAAATCATAACTGTCTTTTGGAAGTGTCTTTATAACTTCCCATTCGTGAGAACCGTGTACATCTGGAACAGAAAGAATTCTTGCCATAAGTATTCCTCTTGGTAACTTAATTACAAAATAACCTAGGTTTTCCAAAAAATCATTAAACTTAAAATTTAAACTCTAACTCTCTATTTTCTTTTATCCTTTTTTAATGCAAGAATTCTTTTTCCAGGTTTAAGTTCTATTGGCGAACCACAACCGTAAATATCCAAAACTGAATCTCCACGGTTTTCAATCCAGAGATTTCTTCCACCCGTATCAAGAGAATAAAACTCAAAGCCACGACCCATTACATAATAGCGGATATCGATATATTCTGATTTATCTTCGTATTCACAATATTCTTTATTTCCGTCTATGAGATAACTGTCTGTGTAATTTCCGATATGAGCATAACCAGAATAGTCTCCTTCAGAACCGTCCTCATTTTGATAAATCAGTTTTTCAAAATAAAAATCATTGTAATCAGCGACTACAAGAATCATATCGTTTTTAGAAAGACCTTCAGTATCAATCGGTTTGTAATACTCAGCTTTTATTGCTTCATACTCAGGAAGATTATAAGGAGAATCATCCTGCCGTTCAAAGAAACATGAATCAAAAGAGCAGTGGTACAAAGTATTCTTTGTCTGAATTTCAAACTCTTTTTCTTCGTGATTTATTGTTACAGACTGAACAATTGAAGTATGACCGTTTCTTCCATTAGCAATTCGCGGGCGATTAAAAAACTGTCCGTAAGCAAGAAGAACTTTCTCATCATTCCACTCGTATTCACCAAGATACCAGTATCTCAAGGTGTTTTGTTTGTATTTATTTTCCATAAAAAGTCTCCTGATATAAAACTAAACAATCTTTTCCAGCACATTTTTTACATACCATTCAGCATCATCAATCAGAACTTCGTTTGGAAGAATGCCGCTTCCGTCCTCGAAAGGAGTTGAATATTTTAGGACAACACTTTTTGGAAGAAGCATTTTCACCTCAACTGCAAGTGCAATTCCCTGTCTGTGAAAACTCTTCCAGTCAAAGGTCTTGTTTATTTCTTCAAGAGTAATTTCGCCTAATTCAGATGGAGCTAAAATCTGCCACATATAACTGTCTGCCCATTTCTGCAGCTCTGCAAATTGTAAGTTATAAGTATCATCTTTTAATGAAATATGTTCTGCATTTCCTATACATGTTCCTTCTATATCCCAAAAAAGTGATAATGAATCTTCGGGTTCCATCTTCAAAAAGAAAGCCTTATCATTCTTAGTTAGCTCCGCTTGCTCAAGATAAGCTGCATTATAAACCTGCGCCATAGTTTTTTCATATTCAGCCTTGAGAAAATTATATACTTCAGCACCGGCATCATATCGGTATTCATTAACGCTCCATTCAACAACATCAGCTGAAACTGATTTTACATTTGCAACTAGTGCCGAACATCCCCTTGATCCACATCCGCAATGCTGTATAAAAAACATATCTTTGTCAGAAGCCAATATATCATCATAATCTGCAGGATTGTATTCTTCTTTGCCAATTTCTTTTCCATCAATATAAAAGTAAAATGCAAGATATTTTCCGAGTCCATCACCCTGATCAATGTCTACTCGTTGTGTTTTAAAAGTCAGCTTACTAATCTTCATACACCACCTCGCGTTTTATTCCTACTAATTATAAATTCAGACTGATTTTTATTCATTAAACTTATGCTTGAATACTGCTGTAAACACCATATGGCTTTAGTAAAGTTTACATGACTACAGATAACCTTGTCATTAAACTTAAAATTTACTATTTTTAAAGTATGAAGGTAAAATTTCTTGTTCCAGAAATTGATAAAGCTCGATGGGCCGAAAAATTTAAGGAAGAATTGAATATTTTTAAATTAAAGTCAAAAGAGCTAAGCGAAATAGGAGCAGAAACAATTTGCCCACAAAGAATTAATAAATATAAAAATGGGGCAATTCCAAAAATAGATACCTTCCTGACTATCTGTAGATTTTTTACTTCTTCCCCTGATGTTATTTTGTCCGCTAATCCAAAATGGATAGAATGTGAAATTAATTGCAAAATAGAAGATTTTCCACCAGAAAGAGTTTTTGGCGTATTTCAAGATACCTATTACATAGTTCCTTCATATAAAGCATATGAAAGGAAATATAATTATGTTACTTTTGTTAGACGACTCCGAGAAGAACCTGATTCTTCTCAATATTCAGATTTTCATTTTTATGGAACAAAATATGATTCTTATGAAAGCGTTGTTAAAGGAAAAATTATTTATCATATTCCTTATGTAAATGGTGAAAAGACCTCTAAAAAGATATTTTCTTTTATTGATGAATGCAAATTTTCAGATAAACAGTTAGTAACATTACTTGGTCTTAACAATCAGCAGTCTATAACTAACAGAAGAAATAACAAGAATGAATGGACAATAAGCGATATTTATAAACTTTCCTGGATTTTGAATAAACCATTTGAAGACCTAATTGAAATTGATTTTCACGAAGAAACCCGAGAATCCCTTTTTAATCCAATTGTATTCCTCGAGCACTATGTACCAGAATTGATTTCTGATGATACTGATGAAAACTCTGTTCAGTCTGAATAACATATATGTCTCAACTCTGTGACAAATACAAAAATATGTCACAAGGCAACAATCTATTTATTATAGAAGAAACTTGAACAATCTTCTAAACGTCACACTTTCTTTATCTTGCCCCTTACGGGGGATTATTTAACAATCATCTCCCCATTACGGAGGAGATGAAAATTACAGAATTATAGAACTAACTTTTTGCATCCAAGGCTTTCTTAAAAAAGTTGTTTCCATAGTTGTTTCTAAAAGCAACAAATTCCTGAAGATAATCATTCATGAAATGTATTGAAGCTTCCATATCCTGTTGTGTTCTGTTTTTAGAATCAACTTCTTTGCGGAATAAAGAATAAGAGTGTCTCAGAAAATCAAGGAAGAGCACAATTTGAATCCGGCCTTCATATTCAACCTTATTTAATCCGCTTTCAATTGAATCCAAACTATCATGAACAGACGAAACAAGTTCTGCAGTTTCTTTTTCCTGAACTGTAAGCTGCTTAAAGCTTTCTGTCATTTTATGCATTGCTTCTAAAAACAAAGTTTCATTCTGTGTATTTTTTGAAAGATACTCTTCAACTGCTACACGAATAACATTGTTGACACTTCTGTTAGTGGCCTTTGCATATATTTCAATCTGACCCCAAATGTTATCCGGCAAGCGCACACGCAGCTGGCGGTTATAAATCTTATTATTCTCTTTCATCTGTTTGCCTCCCTGTATACTTGTAATTTTGGATACGTTCTGCCTTTTTTAGAAATATATTTTCCGCAATGAACGAACTGCGTATAAACTCTATAATCCGGCATTTCACCAGGAAAGGGTATTAAATAAGCTTTTTGCAGTCTGGCATTTTCTACAACAACAGCATTAATCCAGTTTTCTTCATCATTTTTATAAAGAAGCTGAGTAACAATACCATCCATTTCTGGCTTGGTATCATCCCATAATTCGAGTTTGCCAGGATGTACAAGTTTCATATTAGCACGAGCTTTTTTATAGACATTCACTTTCCCCAGAATACGCAGCTTTTCGTTCCAATTGTTTTCAAGCCAAAAACAGTTTTCCTTAGATTGAAGTTTCTTTGCCAGACCTAATTCAACAAGTTTCTCACAGCGTTCATTCTGCTTTTCTGTTCGTGTTAAAACAAAGGTAGAAAAGTGTTCATTTTGCACTCCGAGTTTTTGTTCAATACTAAGCAGATCTTCATCGATTGAAGTAAACCTTTCTAAGAATGGCTCTTGTCCTTTCTTCTGCAGAATCTCCTTTGAAGTTCTAAATCCAACTAAACCTGTGCAAATATTCTGGACCATCATACGTCCGGTTTCTTTTACAAAAGATTTTGGGAAACGGACACTTCGTCCATTCTTATCAACTCCATTTATCAAAACATGTGCATGCCGGTGATTTGTATTTTCATGTATACATCCAACCCAGTTTAATTGATAACCGTATAAAGAGTTTAATTTTTCGATAAAAACTTTTACTGCTACACGTAAATCAACATCCTGAGATTCAGGCGAGATAATGAACCTGAAATGTAAATCAGTCATTATCTTTTGATACGAGTCGGAAAAAGTTTTATCAACCTCAACATCAGAAAATAAAACCGGCTTTTCATCGATATCTTTTTTATCGAGTTGTGTCATGTATTCTGTAAGAAATGCAAGATGCTTATGTTTATCCTGAACATAGTGCATTTTTAAAATACAGTTTTGGGATTTTGCCGAGCCACTTCCTCTAATATAATTCTTCTGCTTTTCTTCCTTCGATTTTAAAGGATGAAAAGAAAAGTCTAATTCCCGCAGAAAATTTGCCATTTCCTTTCCAGCATCTCTTTCTTTTGGCTTTTTGGGTGGTTTTTTCTTTAAATCATCCCAAAAATGCTCAAAATAGTCATATAATTCACGTTGTTCTTTAGTCATATTCAGTTCCTTACAAATTTGCAGAGTTGCAAACTGCAAAAATCACAACTTGCAACTCTGCAATTCAGTTTTTTATTAAAAATCGTCCAGATTGTATGTAGGCATAATTGGAGGAGGATCGTCATCTTCATCGCTAAGACCAAAGACTTCAGACAGACCATCTGTATCTGACTCATCATCTACACGGCGTCGTAAATAGTCAAAATGACCTTTCTCAACATTGCTGTAATCAATAATATAGCCGTCATCATCGATGTTTGTTCTATTTTTGAACCAAACATCAATAGTACTCTCAGACGCAGTTGTAATATCACAATAAGAATATTTAAAATATAAATTCCGTAATGCAAAATTGCAAAATCTACGTAAATCTTTTGCATAAATGCGAAATTCCTTTGCACTTTGCAATTTCTCTTTTAAATTATTTATTACTTTCATTTGTAAACTCCTTTGACTGCAACCAGGAAACAAGTAAGTTTTCCTGAGTTACAGATTTATAAAAATAGCTCATTGGATTATCCGATGCTTTTCTCTTCGAATACTCCAATACATATTCAAGATATTTTTCTGCATCATTACTACAAATGTCATACTTTGAAAGTAATGATTCTAAATCTTGAACTAAATCAGGCGAAAAACTTGAAGCAAAATTTCGTTCTAAAAAACTGCTTATTATTTTTTGCAAACTAATATTTGTAGTAGTAGAAGAAGCAGTTTTTACATCTGTATTAGTACCTGTAATAGTAACAGTACTCATTTCGTTTAATTCGTTGATATTTGCTGTATTTCGCTTTTTAGCATTCAGCGAATTTATTTTTGAACGTTTTCGCTTCCGGTCTTCAGGGAATTTTAATTGGCTCCATAATGCTCTCATTACATCTCCGTCTTCTGAATCAGGAAATTCAGGTTCTGAATTTGTAAATGAATAAGCACATAAAGCTTCAAACAATTCCAGCCTGGTATTAGGATTTCTGAAAGACTGAATAGTTTTCCATGTCTGCACAAAGATTGTGCATGATTTTTCTTTTTCATCATCATTCATATCTTTCTTTTCCCTTTTCTTTGTTTTTTATTAGATGTTTCTTACTGGTAGAAATTGTAATTACCCGCGGTTCACCATCATGCATTGTTATTGTGCAGATAATTTCACCGTAACGAGTTCTACAAGTTTCATCTCTTATAAGTTTGATCAGTTCATCCATACTATTTTTCTCCCGACGTTGTAACGCGATTAGCAAGAATAAACTTTTCAATATCAGAACGTAAAAAATATGTTCTTTTTTTAATCTTGATTCGTGGCAGTTCTTCTGCTTTTATACAACTATCAAGACATGAAATTGAAATCCCTAAAATTTTTGCTGTTGTAAATCTATCGAACAAAGTCTGTTCCGGATTCTCCGTAACAATTGATAATTTTGGTTCCTTCATGAAGGACCTCCTTGACTCTGTATGTATACCTACAGAGTTTAGAAATATTACTCACCACAAGGTGATACAGTTAACTGTAGGCAATGTTAATTGAAGTCAGGTGTAGTCAAAAAGTGTTAAAAAGTGTTGATTAGTGTAGCTTTGACGTTTTTTTTAAAAAAAAGGCGAAAGAGTTTTACTCAATCGCCTTTCATTTCATTTTTATTCATTGCAAACAGAATATTCAACATCTGCTGCTTCGATAATAGGTAAGAATAATTGCTCCTGCACTTTTTCAAGTTTATCCAAAGCATTTTCTACTGTCACATGTTCAGCATAATGATTTAGCATAGTTTCGGTTCTATGACCAGAACCGGTCATAATTACACGATTATCCTGAATCAAATCCTTTACACGGCTGCACCATAAATGACGCCAGGCATGAAAGCAGATTTTTTCCGGATCTGGATGACCAGATTCTTTTAATGCTCGTCTGAAATACTTTAACCAGTTTTTAGGGTCTGTTGGCTGTTTAGGAAGAAGACCAAAAAATACAAAACCTGCCTGACCTTCATTATAAGGATTGAAACTTGCCTGCATAAGAAGTGCATCTCGAACCTTTGGAGGGATTTTTATTTCTCTAGACTCATTTGTTTTTGTTTCTTTAAGTCCATCATACTTGCTCCATGAATGACGAATGTAAATTCTATCAATACCAATATCCTGCAACTGAAGACCTGCAATTTCACCTTGACGCATTCCTGTATAGAAAGCCAGTTCATTTGCAAGCTTCGCAGAATCATTTTCCCATGGAGTTCTAAAAACAGCAGCGGCCTGTTCAAGAGTAAGGATATCACGTTTCTTAGATTTTTGACCGCATTTTAAGATTCCATCAAAACAATTGTTTTCAGTCAGTTCATTAAAAAATGCCCATTTTAATGGAACCGTAATTGAACTTACAATCGAGTTTATTGTCTTTGGAGCAAGCTTTAAGACATCTTCGTTATTAAATATTTCCTGAACATCTTTTCTGGTAATACTTCCAACAGATCTTCCCGCCAACATTGGAAGCCAATAAATCATTACACGGCTTCTCATGGTTGCACAGTATGATTGATGAATACTTTGATTTTTAAGTTTCTTTTCTTTTACATAAGGAGAGTTTTCAAAATCCCAGAAGTTAAGAAGAAAATCTTCAATTGGTCTGTCTTCAGGGCTTTTATGAATTACAGCTGAAGTAATGTAATTACGTTCTTTTAGAATTTTGATAATGCTTTTTATTTCTTCAGTTGAAAAATCAGTAGTTCGCAAATCATTTAAGATTTTGATTTTATCAACAGAGCTATAAGCATCAGAATCTTGTTTGCTGTTAATTCTTGCGGGAATCTGTCCATTGACAACCCATTCCATTGCTTTTCTTTCAGCTTCAACTCTAGTACGGCAGCCTGTACTTTTACTTGTAGAACGGGAACCATCACTCATACGGAATTGCACATAATAAATTCCAGTATGGCGTTTAAAAATAGAATAAGGTTTGGTCATAAAAACCTTCCTTTTCTGAAACTGGCAAGTATGAGTCTTAAAAAAGTTGCTCAACATCCTTGCTCAATATCAAGGTGATTTTCACGCCAAACCTTACTTAATAGGTTTTGGTAGTGTACTAATTCCTTATAACATAAGGAGTTACAGTATAGCGGGGGCAGGACTCGAACCTGCGGCCTCCGGGTTATGAGCCCGACGAGCTGCCAGCTGCTCTACCCCGCGTCGTATGTTCATATATATTATATTTTTAATATCATTATGTCAAGTGCATTGCCTACAAAATATGATATTTTTTAAATTTCTTCATTTAGTTCTGGTGTAACATCAATGTTTTCGGGAATTTTTTCTTTGCGTGCAGAGGATTTGCTTTCAGCCTTTACTTTTGTTTTGCTTCTGCTCCGTGTTTTTGTTTCTGCAGGACTTTTTAAATTTCCTGTAACAACAGTGGCGTCAGAATCAGTTTTCACAGTTTTTCTGGCAGAAGATTTTGTTGAATTTCGTTTTGCCGAAGTTCTCGTCCTTGAAACACGCTTTTTAAGGTTTTCAGAAACTGCTTTTTCTTCATTCTTTATTTCACCAGAAAGAGCTGAATATTTCTGATATTTTACGCGACATTCGATAACCGCAAAAAGAATCGCGGCAACTGAAAACCAATGAATCCACAAGTCAAAATATACAAAAAAGTCAAAAAGTCCGTGGCAAATAACAGCGTAAATAAAAATCATCGGGTTATTCTGCCTGCGGCGGATTCCCCAGACAAAAAGACCGCAAAGACCAGCGCAAAAAACGTGAATCAAATCTGAACTGAACATTCTTGCAAAAATCAAGCTGTACAAAAGTTCCGCTCCAGTCTGATTTGCATTTGAAAGATGCTGGAGGAAATAAATCATCGATTCAAATGAGCCAAGGCAAAGTCCGCAAAGCAGCGACGCCGCAAAAAACGCACGGAGATTCAATTTTTTGAGAGGAATAAGTGCAATCAGAATAAGTTTTATCAGTTCTTCAATAAGACCGTTGTACACAAGAAACTTGCAGAAAAGTCCGCTTAAATCAGTTTTTCCAGAAAAAAGCTGCTCCGGAACCAGACTCATCAAATAAAACTGAAGAAAAGTAATCGGCAAAACGGAAAGAAATCCAAAAAGACAGGCAAAAAGCTCCGTTGAAAATTTCATCTTGAATAAAAACTTAAATGAAAAGAAACAGATAAAAAATGGCAAAAAATTCAAAATCAATGCAAAATAAACATTCATACAATAAGAATAAATCATAAGGTAGACTTTTTCAACAAAACTGATATAGTAAAAATATGCAGAAAACCAGAGCAATTATTTTGATGGGAATAAAACATTCCGGAAAATCAACACAGGGACGGCTGCTTGCAGAGCATTTTAAGTGTCCGTTTATTGACATCGATGATGAAATCACAAGAATTTTTGGAAAATCGCCACGTGAAATTTATTCAGAAAACGGACCGGCGGCTTTCATGTCTGCAGAGGAAGAAATCTGCAAAAAACTTGAATCAATATGCAACGACAAACTTGTAATAATCTCAACAGGAGGCGGAATCTGCGACAATGCGCCGGCACTTAACAGCCTGCGTCCGCTTGGAACTTTTATTTATATTGATGTTGATGAAAAAACCGCCTGCGACAGAATCTTAAAAAAAGCAACTAAACTTTCAGATGGAACGTGGAAAAATCTTCCGGCTTACATTGCAAACCAAAGTCCTGCTGATGAAACGGAAGTCCGCAAGATTTTTCACAATTTTTATGAAGAACGCACAAAAACCTACAGGCAAATTGCGGACATAACTGTTCCAACCGCCGAAGAATCAAAAGAGGAAAACACCAAAAAGATTCTTGGCGCATTGGAAAGCTAAAAATTAATTAATTGCCGCAGTTGCAGTCGCCGCTTCCGCAGCCACCGGAACAGTCGCCACCGCAACCACCGCAATTTCCTCCACAGCCACCGCAGCCAGAAAGACCTGCAAGTTCTTCCTCAGTTGCCTCCCGAACATCTTTTATATCAATATCGAAAGTAAGCTGCTTTCCGGCAAGTTCATGGTTTGCGTCAACAGTTACAGTATCATCTGAAATTTTTATTACTCGCACAAGGCAAACCTGCCCATCCGCTGTGCTCGCCTGAAATTTCATTCCTATTTCAAGCGGAGCTCCTTCCTCAAACTGATTTTTTGGAACTTCAACAACCATCTTGTCATTGTATGCGCCGTACGCTTCTTCCGGCTCAATAACTGCCTTGAATTTAAGACCAGGTTCTTTTCCTTCCAGCATTGCCTCAAGACCAGGAATCAACTGACCGTTTCCGTGGATATACTGAAGAGCTGAATCGCCAGAAGAATCCAACTGATTTCCTTCTGCATCAAAAAGTGTGTATGCAATTGAAACAACTGCGTCTTTTTTAATTTTCATTTTTTCCGCCTTTTACTAAAAACCTTCGCCAAAACCATTTTCTGCAAGTTCCGGATTTGCATTATCCTGAACAACTTCTGTGATTTCTGGAACTGCATCGATAATATAGCGTTCAACACCCATTTTTAATGTCATTGTTGCCATAGGACAGCTTCCGCAAGCTCCATGCAAATTCAAATGGACACGGTTCTGATCATCAATGCAGACAAATTCCATATCGCCGCCATCAGCCTGAAGCTGCGGACGAAACATATCAATCGCTTCTTTTACGCGGTCAACTATATCTAAATCAGCCATAATTTTTCCTTTTTACAAATATACAGATTTCTAAGCTTAAAGGCGAGTTTTTTCCACTTCGTCATGAACTTTCTGCAGAATTTCCATTATTCCGTCAATTGTCTTCTGTTTTGGATCAGGTTCGTCCGCAGGAAGCGAATTCAGCACAGAATTCCGGTATTCCTTGCAGTCCATCATCGGATGTGCCGTAAGAAGAACTTTGTCTTTTGTAACAATATCAGCAAGCATATCTTCTGAATTTTCAGGATTGATTCTAAGACAATTTCCATTTATTGCAACAGGAAGCACAACATCAAAAAGACGGAGATAACTGTCAATTTCCCGCAGACCTTTTTTTGTCTCAGGATGACCAGGACGATAACGAGTTCCAGAAGGAAAAACAAGAACTATCTGACCACGTTTTTTGCAGTCATCCATCGCACGCATTGCGGCAAGATTTATTGTCCTTGCTTTTTTTTCTTCAGCTTTTTTCTCTTCTTCTGTCTCGTTTGAATTTTCAACTTTATCAAGTGAGCGCGTAGGATAAATTACAACGCGTGTAAAACCTTCCGTCCAGACACGGACAGCAGGGCTTGCCTCGTTCAGCTTCATTCCTGCAACTGCAACAATTCTCTCAGAAAAATCTTTTGCCCAATCCTCGCCATATTCCTTTAAAAGATAAATTATCGCCGGCAAATCAAGGTTTGTGTAATGCTCCATAAGAATAAGACCACGCTTTCCTTCTTTTGAAACAGCATTATAAAACGCCTTAAAATTTTCAACATTTCCAAGTCCAGAACCCGGAAGAAAATTTTCGCGCAAAATCATTTCCATATATTTTGTCAGATCTTTGTTAGCTTCCTGATAAACATTCGTGTTATCAATTTTTGCAGGCGCCTTTGAATATTGCATCATCTCCGCGAAATATTTTCCATAAACTGCCTTCAATGTCTGATCCATATTTACTCCATATTTTTTTTAAACGTTCTTTTATTCTAACTCTGCAATATTTTACTGTCAATTAATCAATTTTTTTTGTACAATAAAACCATGCAAATTGAACACTTGATTTTTGACATGGATAACACGCTTTACACTGCAAACAGCGCGATGGACGCAGGAATCACACAAAGAATGATGGAATGTGTGATGGCTTTTTTTCATTGCTCTTATGAAGAAGCTGTGGAAATCCGACAAAAAAAGGTAAGAAATTTTTCCACAACACTTGAATGGCTCCGCAGCGAAGGTCTTACAGACGTTGAAGGATTTTTTAAGCATGTTCACCCGGAAAATGAGGCTGACGAACTTGAAGAAGATCCAAATTTGCGCCCGTTCCTGCAGTCAATCGAAATTCCAAAAATCATCTGTACAAATGCACCGCGCGAACACGCAGAAAGAGTCCTTTCAAAATTAAACGTAAAAGATTTGTTTTCTGAAATTTGCGACATAAGAGATTTTAATTTTCTTGGAAAACCATATTCCTCGGCCTTTAACAAAGCTTTGCAGAAAGCCGGCGGAACAATCGAAAATTCAATTTTTATTGATGATATGCTGAAATATACTGACGGCTGGGAATCTCTTGGCGGAACAGCAGTTCTTGTCGGAAACAAGAATGGCCACCATCTGAATCCAGAAGCGGCTGCAAGAAACACAAAAAAGCCATTGCATCCAGGAAAAACGCTAAAGATTGAATCAATCTATAAATTGCCGGAAGCCCTAAAATTAATTCAGACTGAATCTTGAAAAGCGGATTTTTGAGCAAAAAATTATTTCTTTCGCCTAAAAAACGAAATTATCGAGTTCCACAGCTTTTTCAGAAAAATCACAATTTTTCGCCACAGACTAGGATTCCGCAGTTTTTCAAGCCTTTTGTATCCTTCCAAAAGCTCTTCGTTTGTAAATTCCTTGCGCTGATTGTTTTCTTCCAGCTCCATCTCAAGTTCTTCAACTTCGCTAAGATTGTTTTGAATCACCGCGTTTATATTTGTCCAGCCAAGCTGCTTTGCCGCCTGAAGCCTTCGTTCGCCCGCAATAAGCTCGTATTTGTTATTAAGAGTAATAGGATTCAAAAGCCCGTACGTCCTCAAGCTGTTTTTTAGAGCCTCAAGATCGCCCAAATCGCGACGCACACGTTTTTTTATCTTAATATCGTTAATATTTACAAGCATCAATCCTATTCCATAAGATAATTGTAATCAGGAAGAACTTCCGGTTTTGTTTCTTCTTTAGCCGGCTTGCTGCTTCCGCCATTCTGATTCAAATTTACTGTACCACCATTCAAGAAGTCAAGATTTAATTGCAGCGGAGAAACATCAAAGTCAACGGTTCTGCGCTGACCAGACTGATACATCTCATTTTTCAGACGTTCAATACTGATTGCGGAAGCTCTTGCCGCACGTCCGCCATGAACAGGACAAATTTCTGTAGGTTGAGTTCCAGACAAGAACCACAAAGTTTTTGTGTGGATGCCACATTCTGTGGTTGGAATTTTTCCGCTTACAGAACAAACTGTTGCCTGGAAAACACCTTCAACCGGCTTTTGGAAATCTTTTGCCGGAAGACCGCGATGAATTTCGCGCATATAATCACCCCAGGCAAAACCTGCAAGAGTTGCACCGGTAATCTTTAAACCAAGGGACTGACCCGGCTTATCAAATCCGAACCAGAACGCAGAAGTATTGTATGGCGTAAAACCGACTGTCCAGGCATCTGCCCAGTTCTGCGTTGTACCGGTTTTTCCGCCGGCCGCAATTGAATATCGCTTGCCTTTTTCATCTTTAAAATCAAACTTCCAGCTTTGAACACTCAAAGTTCCTGGACCGCTTACAGTTTCCTGAAGCATTTTTTCCATAACAAATGCCGTTTGTGGAGAAACAATCTGGTAAGCATCACCTTTCGCCTGCTGCGCCTCCCGGATTTCCCGCTCAGGATTAAGAATCACATTTCCGTTTCTGTCCTCAACAGTGCGGATTGCCATTGGCGTAACTTCTTTTCCGCTTGAAGCAATAACAGAAAATGCACGGGCCATTTCAATCGGTCTTACAGAACAAACGCCCAGTCCGATTGGATAGCCAGGAACGAACGCGCGGCTTGGAAGCTCCTCTTTTGAAATGCCGAGAAGCGAAACAGCGCGGTTAATTGCAGCATCAAAACCAATTCCATCCAGAACTTTTAAAGAAGGAACATTCATTGAGCGGCACAAAGCGTACCAGACAAGAACATCCCCATCCCATTCACCTTTAAAATTAAGAGGAATGTAAGGCTTTCCGTCCGCTGTATGGAAAACAACCGGAGTATCTGAAATCGGAGTTGCCGGAGTAAATTTCTTTGAATCAATCGCCTCTGTATAATACAAAGGCTTGAACGTTGAACCAGGCTGAATACGCGCCTGAATCGCACGGATAAACTGGTTTTCCTGGTCAAATTTTGAACCTCCGACCAATGCTGTAATATAACCGGTTGTGTTTTCCAAAGAAATCATTGTTCCTTCAATCGTAGTCTTTTCACTTTCTTTTTTAGCAGTTGCATTCGCGCGGTTTATGACACCAACTTTCAATGTGTCAATTCCAGTCATCATAGAAACAACATCAAGAACTGGATTTATCCTATTTGTGTACGCCGCATTTGCAATAACTTCTGAACGCTGCTCGCTAACCTTGATTGCAGGAAGATTGAACATAAGAGAAATCAGTTCCGTCATCGGGATATATGTGCTGAACGCAACGCTTGAACGTGTACTGTGCTCAAGCTGATAGCGGCGGTTTGCCTCTGGAATGTATCTGTCCATCACCTTTTGCGCCGCAGCCTGATGTTTTAGATTCAATGTTGTATTTACAGTAAATCCGCTTGTGTAAATACTCTGAGAACCATAAATAAGATTTCCAAGTTCCCGGCGGACATATTCGCTGAACCAAGGAGCTTTGTCATCCCGCATCATATATGCTGAAGAGCTTGTTCGTGTGTAGTCAAAATCGCTCCAGAAATCATCAAAAGAATCCTGGGCCTCTGCCTCGCTGATATAATTCAGCTTAACCATGCTTGTAAGAACATCTTTCTGACGATCCATCGCGCGGTTCGGATGATCAAAAGGATTATAAAACGCAGGGTTTGAAAGTTGAATAACAAGAATCGCAGCTTCCGCCGGAGTAATTTCTTCCGCAGAATGTCCGAAATAATATTTTGAAGCGGCATTTACACCGTAAGTTCCACCGCCAAAATAAATTTTATTCAGATAAAGTTCAAGGATTTCATTTTTTGAATACCGGCGTTCCATCTGGATAGCCCACCAAAGCTCTTTGATTTTTCGCATTATAGACATTTCAGCTCGGTCGCAATAAAGAGTTCCGGCAATTTGCTGTGTCAAAGTTGAACCACCACCAAGGGAACGCCCGGTAAGCTGACCAACAACAGCGCGAAGAATCGCCTTAAAACTAAAACCATGATGCTTGTAGAAGATTCGATCCTCGCGGGTAAGAAGCGCGTCTATCATGTGCTGAGGCAATTTATTCAGGCTGATGATTTCGCGTTTTTCATCAGAAGAAAATTCCGTGATAAGCTCACCGTTTATATCCAAAAGCTTAGTTGGAAGCGCTGTATCAAAAGAAGAAATATATTCAGAATTCTCAATGTTTTTAGTTTCTGCAAGACCGTAACCTAAAAGACAGCCTATAAAAATCGAAGCAAAAAATAAAATGCCTACCCAAAAATAAGTAGACTTACGGATTGTTGTCATTCTTATATTGTAAAAAAATAGATTTGTTTCGTCAATTCAAGTACAAGAACATACAAAACCACATTGCAAAAAATGCCTGCACTTCCAGCGAAAAATCAAGCAAAAAAAAGGCTCGGTATAGAACCGAGCCATGCCCATCAGGCAACCGGGGAACATGGGTGGGAGGGGAAAATGTCCCCGGTAATTATATTATCGCCCTGATTATCAAATTTCTTGAATATTTTTTTTGAAAATGAACGAATTTCTTCAATCTTTTATTCTTCTGAAATCTCTAGGTCAACCGCAAGATTTACCGAATAAGATTTTCCTTTTTCAATGGAAAGAGAACGGACAATCTCATAGCCTCCAAGCTGGCATTTTACAATGTGCTCACCTTCCGAAACGACAAATTCCGTCCCAAAAGAATCAACTTTTTCATCATCAATAAAGACATCGGAATTTTCAGGTGCTGTAACGATTAAAGTTGGTGCGAGGCTCTTTAAATTAATCTGAATTTCTGACGTTTTTGCCTGTTCAATATAAACAGTCCGCATTTCATTTCTAAATTCCTCAGACTGGACATTTAAATTGTGTTTTCCTGAGTCAAGAAGAACTTTTCCGTTCAAAAGCGCAACCGGCGCATCATCAATAAAAACCTCGTAACTTGCGTTCTGTCCGTCCGGTGAAAAAACTTCAAGTTTTAAAGTTCCTTTATTCATAAGAACAGGCTTTACGGCAACATTAAACTTTGCATCATAAGTTTCATCAGGAACGCCTTTCATTGCAGGCTGAAAACGGATAAATGTATAGCCAGATGAAACATCCGGAACCGCCTCAATCTTGGCGATATAACCATTATCTTTTATTGAATTTTTATTTTTCAGCGGAACATGAACAATCCAGTTCAACTTTGCAGGAAGCGGAGTCACAAAAATTCTTGTTCCAGAATAATCTATTGTAGAAGCATTTGGTTTTGGTCTGATTCCATCATAAACAGAAAAAGCCACAGAATCGCGCCAGTCAGCAACTATCTGCGGAATTTTTATTTTAAGCTCAAATCCTTCAAGATACGTCATATCCTGAGGCATAAAAACTGCAAGGCTATCGTTTATTCCAAGAACCGCATTCTGCTCTTCCGCGGAATCACCCGGCAATGAAACAGAACAGACTTTCCTTACGCGAAAAGTTTCCGCACCGCAAAACGAGCAAGGAATCAGCAAAAAAGAGAAAAACAAAAGTTTTGCAAAAAACTTAAACATACAAAAACCTTAATACCGAATGAAATCAGCCGGATCAGCGGCGACACCGTTCAGCCTGACTTCAAAATGTAAATGCGGACCTGTTACTGCTCCTGTTTTTCCAGAAAGCCCAATCTGTTCGCCAACCCGCACAATCTCACCTTTTTTTACATCAATCCTAGAAAGATGGGCATATACGCTAGAAAGTCCACTTTCATGGGAAATCACAACATAATTGCCGAAAACAGAATCCATTTTTGCAACAAACGCAATTTTTCCGCTTTTACAGGCATAAACAGGTGTTCCCTCCGCCGCCGCAAAATCTATTCCATTATGAGATTTCCATCTTTTGTACACAGGACTGTCACGAAATCCAAATCCAGAAGTAACCCGGATACTGTCCAAAGGCGCCCGCATCGATGCATCAAGAAAAAAAGCACGCTGCGCAGGAGTAAATCTTTTTCCATAAAGAAAATAGAATTTCTTTTCATTTAAATAATAACATATTTTTTCCGAATTTTCCACAAAAGACTTGAATTCAGACGAGATTAGAATTTCAACAAACGAAACAGGATTTTCCCGCACAAAAATACCTTTTACAGTTGGCAAAACAATTTTTTTTCCGGCGATTTTTTCCGAAATTCCAGAAAGAGAATTCAAGGTAATCAAAGTGTCATAGGGAATCCCTGAATCGGCGCAGACAGAAAAAATATCCTCTGATTTTTTTGGAATATAAACGTAGAATTCTTCTATCGGTGGCGTAAAATTAAGCTCATCCGCAAAAATTCTGTCATTATGGGAAACGGTTTCCTCAAACTGACAAAAAACAACATCCGTGCGGGAAAGTTTTTTAATTTCAGGAAGTTTTTCAATCTCAATTCTGATTTTTTGAACCGAATTTTCTTCCGCAGAAGAAGAAATAATAGAAAAAACTTGCAAAACAACAAAAAAAATCAGCGCAAAAAAGTTATGATGCATTCTTTTTTCTTAAGATTTTTCTTACAATACAGAAAACAGCCACGGCAAAAACCGCAAAAAGCACAACAAATGTATAAATTCTTGGCGCACAAACCGCAAATTTCCACAATGGAAAAACAACCGCAAATCCCACCGCAAGACAAAAAGCGACCAAGCCCAAAACCTTGAAAAGATTCAAAAAGAATTCCTTAATTTTCAACGCCACGTTCAACATACATTCATTTTAAAACAAAAAGCAGGTCTTTGCATTCAAAAACCTGCTTTTTTTCGCAAAATAATTTACTCTGAAATTGCTTCTGCTGGACAAGTAGACGCACAAGAACCACAGCTGATGCATTTGTCTGCATCGATAGCTCTTTTGTCGTTTACTTCTGAAATTGCTCCAACCGGACAATCAGGTTCGCATGCGCCACAATTAACGCATTTATCTGAATCAACTTTGTAAGCCATAGTCGTTCTCCTTACAGCTAAAAATGAACTAGAAAAATATTACTCTACGCAAAACGAATTTTCAACAAATCAAAGTTCGCAATGGCTAACTAAATTTTACAAAAAAGTTGAAGAAAAAAATGCCTGCACTTCCAGCGGAAAAACAAAATTGGCTATGGTTGCAATTTTTTTTAGGAAGAAAACTTCAATTCGCAAAGCTCATTTTCAGTTTTCTTTTATGCCTGCGGCAAAAAAATGGCAAATTACGCCACTTTTGTTTTTTCGCTTCCGTTGCGGCATTTTCTTGCGCAATTATTTTACCGATAGACATTTTTTGCCACTTCATTCAAAATATCAGAAGAATGAAAAAAGAAACACTTGCAAAATTTATTGATCACACAATGCTTGCCCAGACCGCTGGAATCAAGGAAATAATCCGGCTTTGCGCAGAGGCAAAAAACTATAAATTCAAATCAGTCTGCATAAATCCGGTTTATATTCCTGTCTGCAAAAGTGAGCTAAACCAGACAGATGTGAAAATCTGCACAGTAATCGGATTTCCGCTCGGAGCCACATCCTCAAAGGACAAAGCCGCGGAAACTGTAGAAGCAATAATCAACGGCGCTGATGAAGTTGATATGGTGATAAATGCCGGAGCTGCGTTGGAATGTCGCTTCAGTTCAATAGAAATGGACATTGCAGAAGTTGTTCAAGCCGCAAGATTCGCCGGGGAAAAAGTCGGAAAACAAATTGTTGTAAAAGTTATTCTTGAAACCTGTTTTCTTTCTGATGAAACAATTGTAACTTGCTGCCAATGCGCAGTTCGTACCGGAGCAGATTTTGTAAAAACTTCAACAGGTTTTGCGACTCCAAAAGATTCTGCCGGAAACATTCTTCCGAATGGAGCTTCAGCGCATCATATCCAAATAATGAGAAAAGCCGTTGGAAAAGATTTCGGTGTAAAAGCCTCTGGAGGAATCAGAAACGCAAAAAAGACCGCAGAAATGATTGCCGCCGGTGCGAACAGAATCGGAACTTCAAGCGGAATTCAAATCATGGAAAACTGGGATGAATCCCTAAAAATTCCAGGCTGGGATGACTAACTAAAGAACAGCGTCTTTTACCTTGAACCAGAAAAGCTGATTTTCTTTCATCGCGCAGTCGATTTTATTTTCCTGATAAAGATAATAAAGATACGCGCGGATTGTGCTTCCAATCAAAAGGTATTGTGGAGTCCGAAGTTTTATGTCGTTCATGTCGGCAACTGCCTTCATAAGTTCCGAAAATGTAAGCCGCCTGTCATCTTTTAAGGCGCGCAAAATGCAATATTCCGTGGAAAGAATCGCAATATTGTTCATCTCAACAGTTTCCTGGATTCTTTGGCAAGGCTCGCCGTGGCAAGGAATGTACCAGTCAAAATCCGTTTCATTCAACTTGTTCAATGTCTGCTTAAACGCTCCCAAATCAACAAGATAAGAAATCCAGTATTTTAAGACATGCATCCTGCCAAAAACCGCGTCTCCAGGAAAAAATACAGTTTCACCTTTTTTGCTTGTAAAAAGAACGCCAAGCATATTCAGATAATGCCCCGGAAGACTGATGAAATTTATTTTTCCACCGCCACGCAGCTTTATCTCAGAATTTTCATCAATAAATTTATCCGCCTTTGAAGGTTTTGCAACATAATAGCTAGACTGAAGATGTGGCAACGGCATTGAGCCGCAAGTAATTATCGACTGCAAAAGATTACATTCAAGACCGGCAGACTCAACTCGGTCGCACCAAATCTGACATCCAGTTTTTTGAACAAAAAAAGCGTTTCCACCGCAGTGGTCTGCATGAGAATGAGTATTTATTATGGCAACAAGATTGAATCCGCCGTTTTCAGCTGGAAAAAGTTCGTTCAGCTCACAAAAAATGCGCGCCGCATCCTCTGAATCACCGCCGGAATCAACAAGATAAATATCTTTTGCCTTAGAGCCACGTTTTCCCTGAACCGCAATTACACCAACATTTGTTGCACCCGGAATATAGAAAACGTTGCCAAGAATTTTTTTTGCTGTCATTAAAGATCAAGTTTCTGACGCATGATTTTTTTTGCTTTTTCCTCGTCATTAACCATAAGAATTGGCTGACCAGTCGCATCCAAAGCATCGCGCCACAAAGCTCCTTCTGGATCAACAAAGTTTCTGCTTGCAATTGCCATTTTTGTAGGAATATAAACAAATTTGTCGTGAACAAGACCTACAACAATCTTTGTTTTTCCTGCCATTGCCGCATGAACAGCATTATTTCCAAGACGTTCGCAATATACTGAGTCAGACGCAATTGTAACCGCAGAACGAATCTGATAGCTTGGATCACAATATTTCAAGTCAACAGGAATATTCTTTTTTGTAAAATAAGACTTTATTGCATCGCGAAGATAAATTCCAATATCAGCGAGCTTCTTGTTTCCAGAAGCATCAGTTTCATCATTTGAGGCAAAAAGTTCCTGACCTGCGCCTTCTGCAACAACAACAACCGCATGCTTATGTTCCATAAGACGTTTTTCAAGATTTGCAAGGAAACCGTTAGGACCTTCCATATCAAAAGGGATTTCTGGAATAAGACAGAAATTTGTCTCGTGAGAAGCAAGAGCCGCATAAGTGGCAATGAATCCAGACTCGCGCCCCATAAGTTTTACAAGAGCAATACAGTTTGGCTGGGAACGAGCTTCCATGTGCATAGAAGCAATCGCCTCTTTTGCCTGCTGAACAGCCGTTTCAAAACCGAATGAATGATCGATAAGAAGGAAGTCGTTATCTACAGTTTTTGGAATTCCGACAACCGCACATTCAAGACCACGTCTCTGGATTTCTTCAGCCATAGATAAAGCACCGTGCTGAGTTCCATCACCGCCAATTACAAACATCATGTTAATACCAAGACGTTCAATTGTATCAACGCCATCTGTAGGAATTCTGTTTCCGCCGCCACGGCTTGTTCCAATGAAAGAACCACCAATCTTATGAATTTCATCAACAACATCAGGAGTAAGCTGAATCGGCTCAAGATTTGAATCTGCAAAAAGTCCACGGTAACCGTAACGGAAGCCAACAATATCCCGAACACCGTATCTGTTCCACAAGCAACGAACAACAGCTCGAATAACGTCATTCAATCCTGGGCAAAGACCACCGCAAGTACAGATTCCAGCTTTTACCTTTTTTGGATCAAAATATATTTTTTCACGAGGTCCAGCCTTTTGCAAAAGATTTGTCTCATCAACAGAATTTGGTTCATCCTTGCTGAAAACGTTGATTCTATTTCTTACAAAAGAATCATCTCGCACATAATTTGCACACGCACCACCTACAACTGTTGACAACTGGATAGGTGAATTAAATTTGCAAGGACCTAACTGTTCAACCGTAAAATCGTAATCTTTTGCCTGATTCATTTTTGCTCCTAAAACAACGCTGAAACGTAAAACTCAGCGTTAGAAAAAAAACTTTGCTCTATCTAAATAAAGATATACAGAATCAACATTTTTTTCAATCATTTTCTTGACCCAATTTGCTTATGGCTTTATTTTTTATAGTAGGAAATTTGAATTTTTTTCCACAAAAAGAAATAAAAGCGTAGGCAGAGTTCGTGATTTGTGAAGATTTTGGTCGATTGAACCAATTAAAGTGCGCAGCACCCAAAATCTTACAAGCGAAGCGCGAGACCAACCATCTGGAGCAAATTACGAATCTGCCGAAAGCGGTTATTCTGATTTATTAAAAAAATTAAAATTTCCAAATATAAAAATTCACATGATGGAGAAATCTATGAAAATCACAAAAATTTTAGCTTCTATTTTTGCGGGAATCGCGCTTATGGCAGGAATTTCTTCCTGCAACATATACAACAATCTTGTCGAGCTGGACGAACAGGTTTCGGCTCAATGGGCGCAGGTTGAAAACCAGTACCAGCGCAGATATGACTTGATTCCGAATCTTGTTTCAACTGTAAAAGGCGCTGCGAGCCACGAAACTGAACTTTACACACAAGTTGCGGAAGCGCGCGCAAAAGCCGGTGGAGTAATAAAAGTTGACGCAAGCATTCTTGAGGACGAAGAGAAATTCGCGGAATTTCAGAAAGTTCAGGATTCTCTGGGCGGAGCTTTACAAAGACTTCTTTCTGTTACAGAAAATTATCCGGAACTAAAAACAAACCAGAATTTTCTTGCACTGCAGGATGAACTTGAGGGAACAGAAAACCGCATTTCAACAGAACGAAAAAGATACAACGACCTTGCGCAAAAATATAACGCGACAATCAGAAAATGGCCTGGAGTTGTAATCGCCGGAAAAATGGGATTCAAGGCAAAATCATATTTTACGGCAGCGGCACAAGCATCTACAGCTCCGGCTGTACAGTTCTAAAAATCATCGGACTGCAAAAGCAAAAGTAAAATCAAGGGGCGAAAATGACAAAAAAATATCTTTTGAAAAAAATAAAACTTTCAGATTCCGATATGGAAGAAATCAAAAATGCGGTGAAAAAAGCGGAGTCAAACACGAGTGGCGAAATTGCGCTGGCTTTAACCGCCGAAAGCGAGCATTATTCATTTTGGGAACTTTTGGCTTCAACATATCTTGCGGCTTTTGTTTTTATAGTTCTTCTTCCGTTCGCCGCAAAAATTTTCGCTCTTTATGACAAATTTTTCTGGGGCTGCCCGGTTTGGCTTCTTCCGGCATTTTATGGAATTGCAACCTTGGCAACAATCGTCTTTGGTTTTTATTTTGCAAATATTCCGTCAATTGACAGAATAATAATTCCAAAAAACATAAAGAATCAGGCTGTAACAAATCGCGCGTTCAGACATTTTTCCCAAAGCGGAGTTTACGAAACAAAAGAACATTCAGGAATTCTGATTTTTGTTTCATATCTGGAAAGACAAGTTAGAATTGTGGCGGACTCTGGAATTGCGCAAAAAATTCCTCAGGATTTATGGAACATAATCGCAGACGACCTTGCGCTTGGAATCAAAGCTGGAAAAACAAAAGAAGGATTTATTGCCGCCGTAGAAAAATGCGGTGAACTTCTTGCGGAAAAATTCCCGGCCGAAAAAGAAAATCCAAATGAACTGCCTGACGGCCTTGCAATTCTGGAGGACTAAAATGAAAGGATTGAATTTTAAGCGGAATTTTATTTTTGTTGCGGTCGCGGCGGTTTTTGCGTTCAATTCATTTGCGGAAAAAGTTCCAGCTCTTACCGGCAGAATCGTTGACAACGCGAACATAATCACCAGAAAAGACAAGGAAGAAATAAATTCTTATCTTGAAAGCCTTGAAAACTCAACCGGCGCACAAGTCGCAGTTCTTACAATAAATTCACTGAACGGCGATTCTATTGAAGATTTTTCAATGAAAGTCGCAGAATCATGGAAGCTCGGACAAAAAGGCAAAGACAATGGCGCACTAATTGTGGTTGCGCTAAAGGAACACAAAGCCCGAATCGAAGTTGGCTACGGACTTGAAGGAACTTTAACAGACACAAAATGCGGCCTGATTCTGCGGAATGTGATAATCCCGGAATTCAGAAACGGTGATTATTCAGAAGGAATTTTAAAAGGCGTAAAAAATATCACAGGAATTATCTCTGCGAATGAGGAACTTGTTTCAAAAAGCGTCTTAAAAGAATCTGACAAGGACAATTCATATATGGGAATTCTATACGGATTCCTATGGGTTTTTGGCTGGTTCATACTCTTTTCCTGCATTGCAAGCGGACGGAGCAACCATTTTTTGCCGTGGATTATTTTCACAAGCGCATACCGAAACACTCATCGCGGCAGTTCAACAAGAAGCGGCTCAATGAACAACTTTTACAGCGGCAGCCACAAATCCTTCGGTGGCGGTGGAAGCCACTTTAGTGGGGGCGGCGGTCATTTTGGCGGTGGAGGAGCATCCGGCGGATGGTAGAAAGATTGTTCATAACAAAAATTGCCGCTTAACACATTTTTCTTGCCTATTGGCTTTGTTACTTACAAGCTGTGATGAAATTCTATCAGTAGTAACCTGCAATAAAGAAGGTGAAAAAGTTGTAAACAATTACATCTCTATTTATGGCGACAAAGTATATGATGAAACTAGTTCCATAAAATCATGGACAGACCTGGACGTATTCGATGATGGCTTGTTCGATATTGATGACATGGATGACTTGCTTTTTAAAATCGAAAATAAAAAAGAGCAGATTGTTGTCTTAGGCACTGAAGAAACTGCCTTAGAAATAAGTTTTTTTGACGGTGGCTACAATTACACACTTTTTTCTTCAGCAGAAAGTCTTAACAACGCAATAAACAGTAGCTTTGATTTCTAAAATATTAAAATATCAAGATGGAGAAAACAAGAATGAATAGATTTTTTAAATTTTTAACAATATGTTTTGCAGTATCAACACTTGCTGTTTCCTGCGCAAAAAAGCCTCTTACCCTTGACAATAATACTTCAATGAAAACTTTACTAAAAGCAAATGATGAAGAAATAAAAGATCTCATCATAAAAGAAGCAAAAGAAAAAGCAAATATATCTGAAGAAAATATCGATGTTGAATACATTTTACGCGATGAAAAAGCTCAGGTTATTGCCACAAAAATCAAGGTAAACTCAAAATAAAAAAACACGCATTAACCGTAATCAGAACAATTTCCAGATTACGGTTATTTTTTCCATAATAAAGTTTTAAGAAAATTCTTTACTCCAAATATCAATCTTTCCCAAAATCACGAAATCCTGACGACTTTTTAAACAATCATCACATAATCCGAAGGACTTTTTTATTATCTAAAAAATGTGTTTGCCGGTCAAGTTTTTGACAATTACTATTCACTAGTTTAAAATAAAAAAATCAACAGAAACGAGGTAATATATGAAAAAAATATTTTTATCACTGATTTTTATTATTATGGCCGGTTTTAGTTTCGGGCAGAATCTTAACGACAATGGAAAACATTCTTTCGAGTTTGAAATTGCTGATTTGGTTAGCAAAAGTTTTCACGATGAAATAAAAATCCAGAACAGCAGTTCCTACACCTTAAAAAACATCCAGATAAAAATCATAATTAATGGAAAAAGCATAAATTTGCTTCCGATTGCGAATATTCAGCCTGGCCGCACAGAAAATTTTGACGGCAAAACTGATGACGATATGCACGATGAGCTGAAATATTATTTTGGGAACGATGGAAAACTCAGCAAAACCAACCCAAACAAAATAATTTTTGCTCTTGATTTTGGCAACGAGAATGAAAAAATCATTGTAAAAGAATTCTACATCAAAAACAAAGACCTGTATTTTCTTATTGAAAACAATCCTGCCTACAAAAACACAGACCAACCCACCGACGACTCCGCAAAAATCGTAACAATAGACGGAAAAAAATACATACTCGTAGACGACAAGGCTTTTGAGATTCAGTAGAAAAATAAGAGAACTGTTGTTTTTGACAATTAAATAGCTCTGTTTTATAATCAAAGAATACTAGAAAAATGAGGTAAAAAATGAAAAAGATATTTTCTTTAATTTGCGCACTGAGCGCACTTATTTTCGGAGCACTGTAAAATGAGTGCGTAAAACGACACAGAAAAAGGAGCAGATTTAAGGTGCAAACAGCCGATAAATTAAGCAAGGCGGTTAGCACATGGCAAAGAAACGACAGTCATTCAGCAAGGATTTCAAGGCA
>Ga0256404_1002276_pt1 | contig 42948 bp, 47 predicted proteins | sample RumenRJG_01DNA_FD_185990 | JGI IMG/M metagenome (GOLD analysis project Ga0256404, IMG submission 185990) | Bovine rumen microbial communities from Lethbridge, Alberta, Canada - RJG_01 | ecosystem: Host-associated > Mammals > Digestive system > Stomach > Rumen | place: Canada: Alberta | collected... | reverse complement strand
CTAACACACCAGATTTTCTGAGATGAATGTATAAGTATTGTTATTCCAGTTAAAACCTGAGAAATACATAATCTATGTGGCTTTCTTTGGAATCACTGGAATAACGATACTTCTGGAATAATGTGCCTTATCTCAGATCTCGAATAAGGCACATGGTCGGCGTGGTTTTGCCGATGTCGTAAAGGCGGCCGGTCAAGATGACAGTTCTGTAAGGGAAACAGTTGCCTACAAGGCTCTGCAGATCATCCGGACAATAACCCGATATGAGAGCAGTTATCGGAAAATGTCTCCGCAGGAACGTCTGATGGAGAGAAAGCGGACCATCGCTCCTCTGGTAGACGCTTTCTTTGCGTACCTGAAATTCCAGGAGCCGCTGGTTGCACCGAAATCAAGAACAGGGAAGGCGATCAGCTACTGTCTCAATCAGGAAAAGTATCTTCGCGTGTTCCTTACAGACGGCTATATTCCAATGGACAATAACAGCGCGGAACGCGGAATCCGTACTTTCTGCCTCGGGAAGAAAAACTGGTACACTATTGATACTGTTCGTGGTGCCCAGGCCAGTGCCGTTGTATACAGCATTGCCGAAACGGCCCGGGCGAATAACCTTAAGCCATATGAATACTTCAAGTATCTTCTGGAGGAGCTTCCAAAGCATGGCGAGTTTGAGGACCTGTCCTATGTAGATGATCTGCTGCCATGGTCCCCAAAGCTCCCAGACTATTGCCATAAGCAGGAAACTCAAAACCAGAAACAAGAATCATCATGCTTGTCCAAAGACAGCCATTGAAGGCTGTCTTTTTTCAACCCGGTACCGGCAATGGACCATTTACACATTATCGACGGAGAAATCTGCACAGATATCAACAGTTATATTCTGCGTCGCGACTACGCTTCCCGGGCAAAAAATATTTGAGGCATGACAACCGATGAAATCGACGCACTTCTGGGGCACAAGCGTCAGACAGGGAATAAACGCGGGCAGGTAAACTATGCCAACAATGACGAGCAGGTCAAAACCTCCCGTAAGCTGGAGCGTTTTGTCTTTGACCCGAAAATGTCTCTGAATCCGGAATTCTCTCCAATCAAGCTCGAAGCGGATAAAGATTTGAATTTGATCCCCTATAATGCGTATACTTTCTGTAATCTGAGTGATCAGCCCTTATGGATAGAACTTTCGGTTAGAGCAAAAGAACCTGATGAAAAGATTACGCTGATTGCGCCCGATGCAGCGAATCCTCATGTTGATTACTACAGCCGCAGCTTTTCCCCTGATCGGCGAGAACTGATCGGCAGAGCTTATTCCGCACAGTCTACAAACGAGGAGGATTTCAATGAAAGCAACACTTGATTTATGGAAAAACAGCCGTAGCTATATTCTGCCTGAAGAAGACTGCCAGCCAAAGTATAATGGCAAAATTCTGATTCACGGCGCCGAACTGCGCTTTTCTCTAAATATTCAAAAGAGTGGTGCCTACTTATATCGTGGGACGATGAGTGCGATGTGCCCGGATAAAGACGAAGTTATCACCGTCTCCCTCCCTCGCGCGGAAGATGGGCAGGAGGTGTCGCTTAAAGCCAGCAAATCCATTAACACTAATGAAAAAATGCTTGACGGTATTAAAGCATTCCTCGCGGATCGCGCCTTCGGACTATACGCTCAGTTTTCTACTGCCATTAACCGCAGTCTTCACAAGAGCGTGAGAAAAGAAACGATTCTTCCCGATACCGCGTTTTGTTTGTACGGCCAGGAGTTTATCGATTTTGCTTTTCCAAACGCATCCGACGAAAGCCGAAAGAAGTACTATTCTCGGATCGAGAAGCACTATATGCGTTTCCCGGAAAGACCTATGGCGGAGTATCCTGGCAGTGACATGAAAAAATACCTCATTGAAAATAATGTAGGTGCCGGAACCATCGAAGAGCTTCGAAAGTTTTGGTTGTATTGTCTTGATCGTGGGATCTGCCTTGGCTCAGACCCCTTTCCGGAAAAGCACAAACGCAAACCGACTGCTGATGCCTTGATTAATAAGGCTGTACGCCCTGATGAGTTGTCTGAGGAAACACAAGACAAAGTGTATGAGCAGTGCATGAATACCTGTGATGCCGCAGCCTGCGCTACCGCGCTGATTCTCTGGGGCGGGCTTTCGTTGGATGAAGCCCTGAAGATGAAATGGAAACATATAATCTTTGACAAGGACGACCACGATCTGGCAACGATTTTGCTTCTCAAATCGGATTATGCAGGCGCCACACACATTTTCAACCATCCGCTTTTTGTTCAGGGGGCTCGTATCCTTCGCAACCGGTATTCCCTTTTGTGTGAATCTCACGGAGGGGCACAGCTTGCCAACAAGCTGATTCTCTGTCACGGCTCAAGCGATGACAAAGCCCTTTCACGGAATGCACTGATCAAGTCGATCTCCACGCTTTTGCGCTCCTGCGGAGTTCTGAACAAAACTTTTGCAGAACTGAAGTCTCCGGGAAAGGCCGTGTCTATCCGACTTCTTACAAACACCTATCGCGCAAACCTGATCCGCAAATGCGGACTTGAGAAGGATATCTTCACCGTCAAATATCTGTGCGGCGAATCGATGCGCGGAAACACAAGTTGTGACAGTTATATCTCCTTCAGCGATGATGACGCAATCTTCCGCCAGTATTCTCTGATCAAAACTACGAAACCGACGGTTGACTATGACAACAGATATGAGGAAACGGTTCTCCCGGATGGAGCAACTCGTTACCAGATTTTTCCTCAGAACTCGAAGCATTGTGCTGGCGTTACCGCGCGTATGCTTCTGCCTCCAGGCGGGGAAATCCGGATTAAAGACTGCCTTCACGGTGTAGATGGCGATATAACCGTCCGTGCTGTCGGTCCAGACGGCAAGCCGAAGAGGAAGTCAAGGAAGAAAAAAGACATTTCTATCGAGTCGGATTAATCCATCCCCGGGAGATTCCTCTCTCAAACTGAATTACTTCAACAAGCGGGAGCACAGATCGCTCCCGCTTTGGTTTGTATCCGATGAAGAACATCCGTTTAACGTTTCCTTCTTTGACCCGCATCAGCCGTAGGCCTCGCCGAACTGTTCGCCCTGGACGTCGACGACGTACTCCTCCTCGACCGGCAGCGGTTCAAAATCGCTCTCAAAGGTCTCGGCCTCGTTTCCTGTGGCGATGATATAGGTCGGCACAGGTTCCGGCGTGGCTTGCAGCTCCGCCGCGGGCGTCATTTGCGGCTCGACCGCCGCGGCCGCTTCGGGCGTCGGCGCCGCAGTCTGTGTCTCTGCCGACGTCACAGGCACGGGCTCCGCCGTCGGTTCGACCGGCCGGTCCCCGCCGAAAAAGCAGCGCAGAGCCACGATCACCAGCAAGACGATAAGCAACAAGACCAATATCCCTGTTTTTTTCATCATATCCTCCTTTTCACAGACCCCAGTCACGGATCAGCCGCTCCCGCCGCTCTACCGTTTCACGCTTCGTGAACGGTTCCGCCAGGAGCGCTGTTCCGTGTTTTCGTTTATGCGCCAGGCAATAGCCCCAGCGGTAGACCCAGGCCGCGGGCAGCAGCCAGGGCCGCCCGTCCACGAAGGCATACCAGGGGATAAGCTGCATGTCCTCATAGGGCGGGAAAAGCTTTTTCCTGGTCAGATCCAGCGCCGTGAGCCAGTAGGGCCCTTTGGCCCGTTTGACTTCCTTGGCCGTATGGGCCGCCGCGTTTTGTTTGTTTTTCAGGCCGAACACTCCATCCCGGAACATCTTTTCCGTGACGAAGGCCTCAAAGGCCGGGTCCAGCTGCCGCTCCGCCAGTGGGGATTCATAGCCGAACCAAGCCCGGCAGAGGGCAAAGCAGCTGGCCGCGAAGCCGCGCAGGCGCAGGGCTTCCAGCTCCGCCTTGACACTCTCCCAGTCCAGCGTATCGTGCGTCCGGCAAAAGAAGACCAGATCCAGGAAAAAGCGAAAGCCCAAACCGCTGTTGGTGATGTGCTTGGCCATGTGGGTGAGCAGAAAGCAGAGCTGAAAGCCCGGCTCCCTGCCCCTCTCCCAGGCGTGATCGAAATAGCCCCGGTAGTCGAAATCGTTGGCCAGGTACTCATAGAACATGTGGTCGTGCAGCTCAAACATCACGTCGCGCTCGGTGTAGGTCCAGACGGCGTGATTGTCGATGAAGCGGGCATAGCCCAGCGCTTTCATAATGGCGTCTGTCCCTTCCCGATCCTCCGTATGGATCAGCACGTCCAGATCGCCCATCGTGCGCAGCGCCGGGACGGGCCAGCAGTCCTTGACCGCCCAGCCCTTGAAGGGCAGCAGGGCGATCCCCTGCTCCGCCGCTTTTTCCGTAAAGGCCGCCATGCAGGCAGCTCGGTTGGCGGCGTGATACACCTCGCTGTAAAAGCCAGGATGGAAGCGCTCCAGGGCCTCGCTCGAGGCGCCCCGATCCCGCAGGACCACGTAGCACAGGCCGATCAGAGACTGGCTTTTTGCGATCTCATACAGAGCCTCCCAGTCGAGTCCATCCGGGAGCTCCGCCTCCCCGCCGCTGGCGAAGTCCCGCAGCAGGGCGAGGAAGGCGCTTTGTTCCGCCGTCATATGTCCTCCTCCAAAAGATACCCGCTCTCCCGCAGCTTAGCGACGTAACGCAGAAGCCCGGGCAGGAGGGCTTGCACAGGGCGGCCCGTTTCCTTTTGGGCGCGATCAAGGGCGGCCTTGAGCGTGCCCTCCTCGCACAGGATCGTCCAGTACTGCGTCCCCGCGTCATTCAGTTGTGTGATATCCGGGCAGCGGCCGCGCGCCTCACCAGTCGCGACAAGCAGATGCTCCCCGCAGACTTCGAGCAGCACCACGCCCGGTCTCGCTTTATATCGTTTCATACTCTGTCACTGTCTCATACAGCAACCGCGCCGAAGCCTCGTCCCCCCGATTCCGGAGCTTCCAGACCGGCAGGCGCAGCATCGCTTCTGCCATGCGTCCGACCTCCCGTGCCTCTTCCTCCATCTCCGGGACATACAGAAACTCCCGGAAGAGCGGGAACACCGCCTCCCGCGCTGTGAGCCGCGACACGGTATTCTCTTGTGCCTGTTCCAACAGAACGATCCCCGCGAGCGCGCCGCCCGGGCCTCCAGGGAAGCGTTCCTTTCCCGGCCAGGGCGAAGGATGGACATATACCCTCTCCCCTCTCCGCTCCAGGATCGGCTTGTCCCCGCAAATGAGGGATACTTTCTCCCTGTACAGCGTTTTGAGCCATTTGTACTGCGTGGTTTTTCCGGTACCGCTTGGCGCGGTGATGAGCCAGGCCCGGCCGCCGAGCTTCACGGCCACGCCGTGATACACGACTCGCCCGTGGCGCAGCAGACAGCGCGAGGAGGCGGCCACCAGCAGGGAATACTCCTGAAAGGCCCCCGGCGCATCGGAGAGAGGCCCGCCGTCCCGGGCAAAATCCTCGGCGGTGACATATAGATCCACGTCCGCGTCCGCGTCCGGAAGCGTATACGGCTCGAAATACGCGGCCGTTTCGGCATGCTCCAACCGGAGCCGGAGAGGCAGCCCGGCCAGTTTGATTTCAATTTTCATTTTCATTTGGGAAAAGAGGCCACAGGACACCCCGTGGCCTCTCTTGTTGTGTGTTGTTTCGAGCTCAGCCCTGGATCCAGCCCTGGGACGCCGTCGTCCCGGAGCCGGCACCGGTCTGCAGGAAGTCCGGGACATTGTCCGCTGGATTAGTATCCGGGAAGTTTTTCACCCAGTAGCCGTCAACCCCTTCGACCACGTTTTCCGTGCCGAGGTTGTCTTCTATCCAGCTGAAATCATATTCGTCACCAAGGAGATCCCAAGGGATGAGATAATAACCGTCCATGTTTTTATCCTCCTTTTCTCACGTTTCCGAGTAGGTGATACCCGGGCTCTGGAACTGACCGACAACGGTGCGGTTGCCCATCTCAACGGTACGGGTGAGCAAGCCGCTGACCTTCACGCCGTCGGGGGTCACGAAGTAAGGCTGATAGGTGAAGCTGTCGCCGCTGGGCAGCTCAGGCGGCTGCCACACAGGCAGGAACCCCGCGCTGACGCCGAAGGCGGAGTTGGGCGTGATCTTGGTTTTGACGCCGGTAAACTCGTTGCTGATGGTGTAGGAGGCCGCCAGCGCGATCCGGTTGCCGGTCGTGATATCCACAGCGTCAAGGCCGATGTCGTTGTAGTTCAGATCGTCGATGGCGCTCAGCAGATACAGGCGCACGATGCTGTTGTTGTTATGGGTGTCATAGATGACCACCATATAGGGCTTGAGGAAGGCCACGGGGACCTCCTTGAGGTAGTAGGTTGCACCCACTGCCGGGGTCATGGCGTTGCCGGGGCCGCCCTCGCCGCTGGAAAGCTGGGTGGCGGTAAAGGCCTTGCTCTTGAGCCACTTGCCCGCGCCGCCGGTATAGGCCGTGCCGCCGGCCGCCACGCCGCCGTTCACCGCGGCGCCGGAGCCGTCAAGGGCGGGGCCGCCGGTATAGGTGCTTCCCTTTTTCTGGTAGTTGGCGTAGTAGCCGCCGTAGAGGTGATCGCTCTTCACCAGAGATGTCAGATCAAAGGTGCCACTCTCCGGCATGGGGACGATATCCACGGTGTTGTCGCTGGAGTGGTAGACGTAGAAGACGTTCAGGGTGTTGGTGACGGTGAAGCCCTTTTGGGCGGTACCAGTAATCGTGGGCTTGTAATACGTGACCGCATCCTCGCTGACCGTGTAGACTTTGGTAGCGTCCTCGATCTTGAAGCCGCCGCTCCAGTTGTTGTTCGCGTTCAGCGTTACACTGCGTCCGGTATCCACCCGGTTGGCCAGGAGGTGGATCGTAACACTATCGGGGCGTAAGTGGTCACGGTCATCGGAATCATTCCATACCTTTGTGACAACGATTCTCGTGGGATCCTCCGTCGGAGGAGAGGGAACGCCGTTGACAAAGGCCATGTTCCGGATCACCTTGGTCACGTCACCCTCGGCCACCGTGTAATAATAGTCGATGGTAACCGTGCCGTTCGGTTCAATTCGCTTAATTGTAAAGGTTTTTGTCGATTCGTCAAAGGTCACATTCCCGTCAGCGGGCACCTCAAAGCGGATCGTGCCCTGGCCGGGTTCCTCCATTCCGGACTGCGGCGTCACCACGCTGTCATTGACGACAACGTTCATCATGACCTGCTCCGCAACGGAGGTGATCGTCAACTGATAGTGGATCTCCTCACCGGCCGCATAACCTTCGGTCTTCTTATCAACCGTGATCTTGTTCACAGTGTAAGGAGCAAAGAGCTTGAACTCCGCGACCGGAATGTTGGAGGAATCCGCCGTGACTTCAACCGTCTTCGTCTCGGTATCGCCCTCCCAGAGGATATAGCCATCCGGGATCGCGCCCCAGATCTTCTTTTCACCGTTGTCCACGACAACGCTGGAATCCGTCTCGTTCACATCGCAATATACCGTATAATCCGCCGAAGAGACGTTGTCCAGGCTCAGACCGTTTCTCGTCAGCGTAGTTCCGACAAGCGCATTGGTCTTATACGCATCGCCAACGACCTGGCCGGTAGCGTCCAGATACTGTCCGCTGGCGTTGACACGGTAATACTTGATCTGCATGGCGCTGGTGCCGCGGGTGAGAACCGGATCGCCGATGTTTTCCTTGGGAATCGAGGTAGCCTTCTTATTAATCGAGCTGACATAATCCAGACGGACGTTGTCGTTCGTTTCGCAGGCCTTGGTGTTGACGGAATCGGAATCAGCCACCTTGACGTAGATCTCATAGGTTTTCTTCGTGCTGTCGATGGTGCCGACGTCCACCGTGACGACTTTTCCGTCCACCGTGACGCCTTCGGTGTTCGCAAGGCCAAGGGCCGCCAGCTCCTCAGCGCTCAGCGCGTCAAAATACTGGGAAATCGTATCGGTAAAGACTGCTTCCGTACCGGCCGCCGCAATGTCTTTCGCAATCGCATTCAACACGGTATCCAATTCATCCGCGCTGTTGATGCAGATGCTCTTGCTTGCATCGGAGGCAATCGGCAGCAGATACTTGTTCTGAATATCCTTTGTTACCTCAATGCCGATCGCATAAGCGGTCGCCTTGTCTTCATTCTTAATGGTATTGGCCATATTCGCATAATCCGGACCATTGGGCGCTCCGTCCGAAATGAAGATGATAAATGCCTTGCGGTCGCTTTTATCATAAGTACCCGTGCGTCCATTCGACAGGATATCATGAGCCGCAGTAAGGCCCGCAAGATAGTTTGTATATGGCTCATCTGCGGTAAATGCTTTTAAGTATGTCTCCAGATCGGCACGTCCCGATTTGGGACGAAGCCAGACCTCCGGGCCGCGGTTACCGTAGAAGGAGGCAAACGCAACACGGTTATTGTCCGTCTCATCCCCAAGGAGAATATCCAGCGCATGCCAGGAAGCGATCTTGGCCTGGGATTCACGCTCCACATAGTTCCAGGCAAAACGTCTCGTCATGGAACCGGACTGGTCGAGAATGATCACCACGTCGGAGCCCTTCTTAACCGGGGTTCCCTCCACGGTCAGTATGATCTTGGCAATTCCGCTGTCCTTATCCACCCATTGCGCCGTCTTGGTTGCGGAAACGCTGCCCTGCGGCTTGCCATCTACCACGGGATATCCGGAATCTCTGTCGTATGGCGCGGGGATTTCCGTTTTATTGGTATATCCCCTATAGTTTGCGGCAATCAGCGGGTCATACAGAAGATCGTCTTTTGCCTTGTTAAGCGCATCCGTGTAGATGATGACGGCCGTGTTCGCTTTGGCTTGCCGTCCATAAGCATGATTGTACTGGATGTGCCAGTAGCTGAAATAACTGGTCGGCTGTCCCTTGATATGAACATTGGTCGGCCACTCATCCGGATTATTGATTTTGTATGAGAAGTTCGGGGATTCGCTTCTTCCCGTCGTACCGCTTACATTCCCATTTTTTTGGAAGAACTTATATTTGATGTAGTATTCGCCGGTCACTTCAACACCGTTGACCGTCATAACGCCTTCAAACAGCTTCTCCGTGTCGTACTTCGCATAGGCGTTGTTCGGATCAAACTTCACGTATTTGAAATAGGGGACATACTGGAGTTCGAAGGACTGGCCGGACGTCGCATTGATCCAATCGCCGTCAGCAACTTTACGATATTGGAAAACAAAGCTTCCGCTGGCTTCATCATAATGATAGCGCTGTCCGAAAGTTTGTGTACCGCCGATCAGTAAACGGTCCAGCCAGAGCGCATTGTCACGATATTTACCCGTATTCTTCTCGCCCTGAACAACGGCATATTCCTCCATATCCCCGGATACCTCCGCATAGGTGCAGAGGTTTTCACTGGTGATGTTCTGATCAAACGGGAACTTTGAAAAGTCGAACTCCATGCTCCCGGCAGGCATCTCCGCATCGTGGCCGTCATACATGGCGTTGGAAATCTCATTGGTCACTTTTACGGTGACCTTGTACTCCGGGATCTCAAGCTCCTCACCCGTAACATAAGGGGAAAAGTCCTTGGCGCTGAAGGTGATGGTACCGGCCTCACGGTCGATGCTCGCGCTCTGGACTGCCGTCGCCGTCTCGTCTGCGATGTGATAGAGCTTGGCGTTCGCGCCAAGCGTCTTGAAGGCCTCCGACGTCAGGGTGACGTTCACAGGGTTCTCAAGGGTAAGGGCCGTGTCTTCCGCATCCGTGAAGGAGATGTCCACCGCCTTGAAGTTCACAAGGGCATGGGTGGTGTTCAGCGCCGTCTGGATGGCGCCCTTGGCGTTGGCAGCCTGGTCATCCGTCAGCGCGGACACGACCAGCTTGGCGCCCTCGGGCGCGCCCGTCACCGAGACCGAAATACCGGAGGCCTCGCCGGTCAGGGGGGCGGCGTCGTTGTCGTTCGTCGGGAGCAGAACCGGGGCCGCGGGGGCCTTGGGGGCCTTCGCCAGGATGGGAGCGGGCTCTTCCGAGACGAGTTCCTCCACGACGGGAGCGGGCTCTTCGGAGGCGAGCTCCTCCACGACGGGAGCGGGCTCCTCCGAGACGATCTCCTCCACAACGGGAGCGGGCTCTTCGGAGGTGAGCTCCTCAAGCTCCGCCTCGGCGAAGGCGGGCACCGGTCCCAGCGACAGGCACATCACCAGCGCCAGGAGCAGGCATATGGTTTTCTTGACTTGCTTCATAGATTCCCTTTCCTTTCACACGATACTTGCTGATTTTCTGCTACTATATGAAAACGCAGCCGCTACAGTCAGGCTTTCCCTGTGTACAGCACGCGTGGTTTACTTTTTCTTTTCGTACGAGATCACGCGTTTGCCGCGCCAGAACTCTGTTTTCTGGCCGCGCAGGCGCTTTCTCTCACAGCTCAGGCAGACCATGCGCCCTTCCGGCACATAGTCGCCGCACACCACACAGCGTTCTTCACTGTAATAGATTTTTACCGCTTCCATTGCCGTCTTCTTTTTATCCCACCGCCACCTGCGGCGCCTCGCCCCTGTTTGCCAGATGCTGTCCCGGGCAGGCTTTGCATTCCTTTCCTTTGTATACTTTTTGCTTTCAGGATGGTAAATGGAAATCATGCGATACGCGCCTATGCCGGCGCCGTTTTGTCAGCCAGAACTTTCTTGCTGTCCGTGTATGTGGCGTAGTACCAGTCCAGGAAACTCCCGTGCAGCTCTTCCTCGGCCCGCTCCCGCGCCTTAACCGCCAGGGCGAAATCCTGATACGTACCCAGGTAGTACAATTTGCCCTTGAAGTTGATCTTCGCCACCCAGCCCCGCTTTGTCAGCACAACGCCGGTGTGGCCGCTGGTGTTGTCCCGGCGGAGCTTTTTGTTCTCCAGCATCTCCACGCAGGTCCCCTCGATGTAGGTCAGCGGCAGCGGGACCGATGGGTGCTGTTCACAGCCGCAGCTCATGATATGGGAATACTCCAATTCCGCATAGCTGTATTCCGCCGTCCGCCCGCAGTCGCAGCGGCATTCCCAAACCACGCTGGCATGCCGCCGTTTCCCGGTGGGACGGACCGCCGTCAAGGAGCCGTATCGCTTGCCGCTGATGTCCTTGGCGCGCTCCTGCAGAACCTTTTGTTTGACACAGCCGCAACTCTTCGTATTTCCTGTCGTCAGGGCGTTGGCCCGGACCGTGATCTCGTTGCCGCAGTCACAGACACAGCGCCACAGATAGCTCCGGTTGGATTTCTGGTCCAATCGCTCCAGCGCCGTCAGCTTTCCAAAGCGCTGGCCCGTCAGATCCTTGATCCGCTTTTCGCTTCGCAGGCATCCACAGCTCTTCACCTTTTCCCCCGTGATCTGGTAGGCCTCCAGCAGGATCTCCTTCCCGCAGTCGCAGCGGCAGCGCCAGAGCGTCGAGCCGTTGCGCTTCTCCTCCGTGGGCTCGATCGCCACCAGCCGTCCCGACCGGCAGCCTGTGATATCTTTCTTTGCCCGGCTTTCCATGTTGCCCCCGCTCGCCCCCCTTCAAGACGGAATGCAGATTCCGTATACAAAACGATACATAATAAGGGCTTGTTTCCAAGGTATATCCCCTTCTCGGAGAGTATAACATCATTCTATTTAAGATTCAAGTCCTTTCGATATATATTTTTTTAAGGCAGTGAGGATTGTTTCCTCTCTGCCCCTTTGTCATGGCACGACAATAAGCGCCTCACGATTTTTTCGATCGCGGGACGCTTCTTTTTATATCAAAAACCGGAAGAGAGCGAGAGGAACAGCGAAATGGCTGTCGCCCAAGACCAAAGTTTGTATACGGAATCTGCATTCCGTTCTCGTCGCCTCTGGGCGGCGATTTTTTATTCGTTTAAGCGAAGGCTCCGCCGCTACACACGCTCAAAATGTGCGCTGACCGTCTCCTTCAGGTAGCGCTGCGTCGTCGCGATCAGGCTGTGCCCCATGTCCAGGCGCAGGCTCTCAATGTCATGCTCCGCTTTATAGCGCTCCACCGCAAACAGATGCCGCAGATTGTGGGGAAACACCTTGCTCAAGGCCACCCCCGCCCTCTGCGCCAGCTCCTTCATGCTGCGCCAGATATACGCGCGGCTCAGCGCCCCACCCCGGCGGTTGCGGAAAATGACGCCGCTCTCAATGTCCTTTCGCTTGCAGTAGCGAAGAAGCATGTCCTGCGTCTCCGGATCCAGGAACACGGTGCGCACCTTGCCCTTGTTGTCCACCTCCACACGGCCGCTGCGCACCGCCTCGACCGTGAAAAATCTCAGCTCGCTCACGCGGATCCCCGTACCGAAGAAGCATTTTAGCATCGTCCGCAGGCGCTCATCCGCCGCGCCAAGCAGCCGGATATACTCCCCTTTTTCCAGGCTGCGCGCGTCCTCCCGGTACGGAGCCTCCTGGCTGCGATAGAAGCCCAGCGTGCAATCGCTCCGGCCCAGCCAGCGGAACAATCCGTTGAGCGCCGAGATCGCGCCGTTTACCGTACCGATGCTGCGGCTCTGTTTCAGCGCCTCCAGCCAGCTGCGGACAAGCCCGGGGCTCAGGCTCCGATCCCCGAGATACAGAATAAAGCTTTGGATGTGTCGGCTGTACTTCTCCACCGTCGCGGGCGATTTTCCGCACCCCCGCAGGTGACCCCTGTAGACATCCAGTGTGCTCAGGTCCAGACGACTGATTTGTTCGGCCAGGTGCGCCGGGACATAGAGACCGAAATCCAGTTGTTTATATTTATCAAGCTCCGTCATTGGATTCACTGCGTTCATGGTTTTTCCTCCCATTGAGAATCGCCCCTGCGAAAGGCTCGTCCTTCGCAGGGGGCATATTTTTATTATACCAAGTTACGCAGCTTGTATACCATTCTCCTGTTTTAATGACTCGTGGTACCTCCAATATCCCCGTCTATCTCTATTTTAACCGAATTTTTAGCCATTTTCCCATAAAATGTAAAGGAGCGGATGATACAAAATCATCCGCTCCAAAGTTCTTTTAACGCTTTATTATATTGACAAGTGAAAGCAATCGGGTATACTAAGGTTATAGCAAAACATCCGCTTCAAATTTAATTAAGCTCAAATTGATAAGGTGACCACGATGCGAAATATTGATACGATCCGATCGGTGTTTGAAGCTCATGATGGCATGATGCGCACCGGGGATCTTAGCCGAGAAAAAATCTATTATGCCGATATCCAGTGGCTGATCCGCGAGAGATACATCGAGAAAGTCCGTACCGGATATTACCAGTGGATAAAGAATGCCGATCTCAGCGAGCTGGCCACGATCATCCGCCTGTTCCCTGATGGGATACTATGTATGGATACGGCGCTCCGTCATTACGGGTACAGCGATCGGACGCCGGCTGAGTGGCACCTTGCGGTGAGCAAGGATTCCAATAAAACCCGATTCCACATTGACTATCCTTTTGTGAAGCCCTACTTTGTGGAGCCGGAGCTCCTCGAACTCGGCATTACCTCATGCCAAATAGACGGGGTTTCCGCCCGCATTGTGGATAAAGAGCGGGCGGTCTGCGATTGCCTGCGGTACCGCAACAAGATGGACCGGGAGATCTTCAACAAGGCGATCCAGGGCTATATCGCCGATCCCGAGAAAAGCATTCCGAACCTGATGGCCTATGCGAAACCGCTTCGCGTGGCAAAGCCGGTTCGAGATCTAATAGGAGTGTGGCTGTGATGGCAGACCAGGCAGCATCGGTACTTGCAAGACTGAAAAACAAGGCGAAGGCCAGCGGCATCAGCTATCAGCAATGCCTGCAGCTTTTCTTCCAGGAGGAGTTTCTGCGCAAACTGGCCGCCTCTCCATACAAAAACAACTTCATTCTCAAGGGCGGATTGTTCATCTATAGCCTGACCAACTTTGAGAGCCGCGCGACGGTGGATGTGGATTTTCTGCTGCGCGGGCTGAGCAACGACATGGCCCACATGGATGAGATCATCGCCGAGATCCTCGCCGTACCCACGGGGAATGATTTTGTCCGCTTTGAGGCAAAGCCCACAGCGCCGATCGCCATGCAGCGGGAGTATCACGGGATCAGCACCCAGATCACCGGCTACATCAAGAACGTCCGTGTCCCCTTCTCGGTTGACATCGGCGTGGGAGACATCATTGTTCCCGGAGCGACTGCACGCACCATTCAGACCCAGTTGGATGGCTTCGATGCGCCGGAGGTCCTGACCTACTCGCTGGAAAGCACCGTAGCGGAAAAGCTCGACGCCATCCTGCAGCGCTTTGAGCTGACCAGCCGCATGAAGGATTTTTATGATATTTACTATCTCTCCCGGACCTTTGACTTTGAGGGAGAAAAGCTGAAAACCGCGCTGCAGAAAACGCTGCAGAACCGCGGCACGCCCTATGGAGAGGACAGTTTCGCCCGTGTCCTCGCTCTGGCCGAGGATGAAGACATGAACGCGAAGTGGCGGCACTTCCTTCGGACGTTGGGCCGCCCGGAGCTTGGTTTTCAGAATGTTACGGACGCGATTGGGGCATTTCTCCGGCCTGTGTGGGAAGCGATGATCAAGGATCATGCCCTGCCGCAGACCTGGCGCGCGGCCCAGAGCCGCTGGATGTGAGAGGGACAGGAGAGAAAGAGATGGACAACAGAAGCATTCGAAAACTGGAAAGTGAGCTCTGGGAATCGGCGGATCTGCTGCGGGCGGGATCGAAGCTGACCTCCAACCAATACTGCATGCCCGTGCTGGGGCTGATCTTCCTGCGCTATGCCTACAGCCGTTTCACGCTGGTGGAGGCCGAGATCCTGAGCAATCGCCCCTCCCGCGGCGGGCGCGTCCTGCCCGTGGAGGCCAGCGACTTTGCCGCCAAGAGCGCCCTGTTTCTGCCCAAAGAGGCGCAGTACGACTATCTGGTGAACCTGCCCGCGAACATAGCTGCGGCGGGACTTCTGAGCCGTGACGGCCATCCGATGAACTCCCTGGGCGAGGTGGTCAACAACGCCATGACTCTGGTGGAGGAGCAGAGCGAACAGCTCGCCGGTGTGCTGCCCAAGGACTACACCATCTTCTCGGACGAACTGCTGTCGGAGCTGCTGCGTATCTTCAATAACAGCGCCATGGACGACGTGGGCGGCGACGTGATCGGCCGCATCTACGAATACTTCCTCAATAAGTTTGCCAAGAACATCGCCTCGGACGACGGCGTGTTCTTCACGCCCAAATCCCTGGTCAAGATGATCGTGAACATCCTGGAACCGAAGAGCGGCGTGCTGCTGGACCCGGCCTGCGGTAGCGGAGGCATGTTCGTCCAGACCGGCGACTTTGTGAATAACGCCGGCATGTCCGCCAATACCGCCATGACCTTTTACGGTCAGGAGAAGGTGGAGTACAACGCCCAGCTTTGTCTGATGAACATGGCGGTGCACGGTCTCACCGGCGTCATCAAGTCCGGCGACGAGGCCAACACCTTCTATCACGACGCCCACAACCTGGCGGGCTGCTGCGACTATGTGATGGCAAACCCGCCCTTCAACGTGGACAAGGTCAAGGCCGAAAGCTGCGAGAGCGCGGGGCGGCTGCCCTTTGGTCTGCCCGGGGTGAACAAATCCAAGGAGGTCGGCAACGCCAACTATCTTTGGATCTCCTATTTCTACGCCTACCTGAACGAGACGGGCCGGGCGGGCTTCGTCATGGCCTCCTCCGCCACCGACAGCCAGGGCCGGGACAAGGATATCCGTCAGAAGCTGGTGGAGACCGGCCATGTGGACGTGATGGTCAGCGTGGGCAACAACTTCTTCTATACCAAATCCCTGCCCTGCTCCCTGTGGTTCTTCGATAAAGGCAAGGACGTCGAGCGTCTGGACAAGGTGCTGTTCATCGACGCGCGCAATTACTACACCGTGGTCGATCGCACCCTCAACGAGTGGACGGACTGGCAGCTCAAGAACCTCAACGCCATCGTCTGGCTCTACCGGGGCGAGAGGTCGAAATACACGGCGCTGATCGACGCCTACTACCTTGAGCTCTCCGACCTTGCTGTGCTGCTGAACGATTCCGAGACCCAGCGGATCGCGGCCGGACACGGCGGCTTTGCCGCGGTACTGGAGCAACTGGAGAAGTTCAAGCAGAAGCAGCAAGAGCGCATGGTCTTTGTGCTGAAGGACGTCTCCAAGCGGGACAAGAAAAAGACAGAGGCCGAGTGGGCCGCCCGCATTGTCGAAGTGGATGAAGCCATTACCGTGGCCAAAGAGGCCGTATGGCTCGTCGATAAATTCGGCGAGGGCGAGTACCGGGATATCCCCGGCCTGTGCAAGGTGGCGGAGCGGAGTGAGATCGAGGCCAGGGGCTGGTCGCTGACCCCCGGCGCATACGTGGGAGTGGCCCCCGTGGAGGACGACGGCGTGGACTTTAAAGCCCGCATGGCGGAAATCCATGCGGAGCTGCTGAGCCTCCAGGCCCAGTCCAACGAGCTGATGGAGACCATCTCCCGGAACATGGAGGAGCTGGGGATATGAAGTGGGAAACAGTAAAACTTGGCGATATATGCACATTGGTGACTTCTGGGGGAACCCCTTTAACTTCTGTTCCTTCTTATTACGAGCCGGAAGAAATACCATGGCTAAAAACAGGTGAAGTCAACTATTGTCGTATTTATGAGACAGAAAACTATATATCTAAAGAAGGATTAGAACATTCCAGTGCAAAACTAATACCAGAGAACTCTGTTATAATTGCTATGTATGGACAAGGTGATACAGCAGGTAGAGTGGCCATCAACAAAATACCCCTCACCACTAACCAAGCGTGCTGCAATCTAATTGTTGATCCTAAAGTAGCCCATTATGAGTATGTCTATTATGCGCTTTGCACGTTGTATGAGTATCTTGTTGCTCAGAAAAGCGGAGGCGCTCAGCCAAATCTGAACGCCAAGAAAATAAAGGATATAAGAATTCCACTTCCCCCACTTGAATCTCAGCTTACAATTGCGGCCTCGCTTTCTGCTTACGATGATCTTATAGATAATAATAAATAGCAGATCAAGCTGTTGGAGGAGGCGGCGCAGCGGCTGTATAAGGAATGGTTCATCGACCTCCGCTTCCCCGGATATGAAACAACGCCTGTTCATGGCGGTGTGCCCGAGGGGTGGGAAAGGAAAACTATCGCCGACCTCATTTCCTACGAGATCGGCGGGGGCTGGGGTGAAGAAACGCCAAGTAACAATGCAGATAATGGCGCATTTGTTATTAGAGGAACTGATCTTTACGGATTAACTCACGGGAACCTCATGGAGATACCTTTCCGGTATCACGGGGAAAGCAATCTTGCGGCCAGAATGCTACAAAATGGCGATATCGTCTTTGAAGTATCAGGCGGTAGTAGGACAGAAGGTGTTGCCCGCACAGCATTGATTCGGAAGGATATGCTTGATCGGTGGGATAATCCTGTAATGTGCGCGAGTTTCTGTAAACTCATTCGACCTATCACGCCGGAGTATTCACAATATCTTTTCGATCATTTCCAGTATTTACGTGCCAGTGGAAAAACAGAGGAATATGATAAACGAAGTGCAAGTAGTATTGTAAATTATCGCTGGAAAGACTTCCTCTCACAAGAAACCATGCTCAAACCAAATAAGCCGATAATTGATTTGTACAATCAAAATGCAGCCACGATTTATAAAGCAATTGTCGCAAAATCTCTCCAGATTGAAACAGCACGGAATGCCCGCGACCGTTTGTTGCCTAGACTCATGAGCGGAGAAATCGAGGTATAATTGTGTCCGAAAAAGTAATCCTGGGTAAATATACGCCCGATCCGAGTTTTGACCATGCTGCCATGGTGGCAAAGAGAGCGGACAAAGTTCGTGCACATTTTGAAGATGTCGTTGCACAGATCGATGCCATTAAAGATCGGGAATTGCAACTTCTTTGCATGTTTTCCTTGATCGACTGCATGGCGCAGGAATGGGCAAATTATCCGCAAAAGGGTGAACAGGATGTGTTCTGCGATTTTGTCCTAAAGCATCAGACGAAGTACAATTTTCTAAACGAGATAGACCCGATAACGCTATACTATGACGTAGAAGACGAAATCGGGTTTGAAGCTTCTCGGCCGGGTTTCCCCCCGATGAAACGTGTCATGCTAACAAGCCCTTGGCTTAGATCGGTAACTAAGTTTACTGAATTTGTTCATCTCGGGAAAACAGATGAGATTGCTCAAGAACTGAGAAGGACAAAGACAGAAGAATATGTCACCAGAAAGCTGGAACGGCACAGACTCATTCGATTGATCTACCGGTTGCGCAGCAAAGTCACTCATGAGTTAAGCGCGCTCGGTGACGAACACCCACTCTTGAAGCTTTATCAATGCGATGAACCATACTATCGAGAAGTCGGCAGAAAATATACAGAAGATGGGAATGTTGTTTCAGATCATGTGTATGAACTGATCATTCCGAACGATTTCATAAGAGAGATCATGCTGGATTGCATGGACCATTATTTGATGGAATGTGTTGAAAACGACCACGCTCCATTCGAGAACAATTCCTTCATGCGAAGATTTCGTATTACATGGTATGACAGGTGATTGAATCGGGGTGTATTACGAGCATCAACTATTCTGAAAACATCCTTGTCTGAAAGGGACAGAGAATCTGATGTGTGATTATCTGCTGTTCAAACTCATGAGCAGAGAAATTGAGGTGCTATTTTGGCCACAAGCCGCGATAATCATTATATTCCTCAACTATATCTCAATAGCTGGGGCTCTGAAAAGAAATTATATGTACATCGGCTATTGGTTCCACACGTCCAGTATCCTCTCTGGGAACTACGGCCAATAAAATATACAGCATTTATCAAAAACCTATATGTACGAATTGAAGATAATAACGAATTTGATGATTTTGAGCTCAACTTCAATTCTCGTTTTGAAACGCCGGCAAAAGAACCGCTTAGAAAAGCAATCTGTGGAGAAAGAATGAGCCCCGAAGATTGGAGTATTCTATCTGATTATATTTTAGCGCAGTATTTAAGGACTCCTTCCTTCTATTTTCAGATCCAAGAGTGGGGCATCAAAAATGTCGGAGGTATTCTCCAGAGTGAAGTTGAGCGAGCAGTAGAGCTGATGGAAAAGCGAAAGCTTCCAAAAGCGCCTCAAAAAGCAGAGGCTTCATTGCTCCCCATAAGAATGGAATTAATAAAGGGGGAAAGGGGAAGCAATCAATCAGAACTGCAAGCTACGACTGTTGTTGGGAAAAATCTATGGCTCCACGGAATCAGATCATTACTTACTCCGGGAATGGGTGTATACGAATTATTCCATCAGATGAAATGGAAAATCGTCACAGCAGCAGAGGAAATTACATGGCCCACATGTGACGATCCGGTCGCAATTGTCAATGTAGATACCGGGAGAAAGTGTACTATCAATGATGGCCTTTCCGGGAAAAACAGAATGATTATTTTCCCGATATCCCCAACGAGAGCAATTCTCGGAACGCAAAAAAGAGTTTTCACGCAGCATTTTACCGCGGATATGGAATTCTCGTTGAGAATAAAACAAGTAATCATCAATAATGCTTTTATGTTTTTGAGTTTTCGTATTTTTTGAAATCAAAAAGTTTTTGAACAAAATAGTTCCGGTTTTACTTGTTTTGTTTCCAAAATAAGAAGAATTCCGACCTGAAATGTGGTATAATCTAATCGTCACAAAAAACCACACCAAACAAATCAGGAGGAATTCTTCGTGAGAGATTATACTACAATTATCAGCGTTTTGAAACGGGCTATTTTCAATTTTTCAGAGAAACTTTCCGCTGGTACAGCACGGCCCTTCCACAAGTTTTTTGCAGATATGTGCTTCGGAGCTATGTCATCAAAAAGTTGCTTGATTACGGATATTGCCGGAGCTCTGCAGGAGCAAGCAAAGAAGATTAACACGGTAGAACGTTTGGCGCGCCATCTCAGTGAACCAATTCCAGAGGTCGTTCAGGAAAACTACCTGGATATGGTGAAGAAATATCTCCCGGACGATGTGATCGTACATATTGATGACAGCGATGTGGTCAAGCCCAGTGGTCGGGCATTTGAGGGGATCAGTCGTGTAAGAGACGGTTCCAGAAGCACGGCAAGCAAGTCTGTTATGGGAAACGGGTACTATGTTACGGAAGCTACCGTGTTGACAAAGTCCAATCACCCGGTAAGCATATTCTCTGAAATCTGGTCCACGGAATCAGCTGCATTTACATCTGGCGGAGAATTTGAATACACGAAGAAGGCGATTAAATCCTGTACGGAGAAACTTGGCCGTGTAACCTTTGTCATGGATCGGGGGTATGACGACAATGACGTTTTCCGCCTGCTGGATTCTCTGGAACAGAAGTACGTGATCAGGCTTAAACTGAACAGGAAAATCCGTGTAAGCGGCAAGAAGTACTCAATTGAAGATCTTTGCTCGAAATACAAAGGTAAATACGCTACAAAAGTAATTTATCATGGTCGTATTCGCAAAGCGAAACTCACCTGTGTAAAAGGCTTTCTCAGTGGCTCTGATCACATGTTGTCCATCATTCTGATCTATGGACTGTCTGATCATCCAATGGCTCTGGCAACGAATCTCAGTACTGATACCAAAGAGCAATTGATTGCTGCAATACGGCACTATTTCTCGCGATGGAGAATCGAAGAATACTTTCGCTGCAAGAAGCAAATGTTTGCATTTGAGAACTTCAGGGTGCGCTCATTGGCTGCAATCAATTCTCTCAATTTTATTTTGTCCGCTTGTATGCTCTTTCTCTCCATACTCAAGGAAACAAGCGAAGAGAACATGCACTTCAGAATTTGTATTGATGCTGCTGATCCGGTAAGGCCAAAGGTGTATTTTTTCTACTACAGGCTTGCAGAAGGTTTACATCTCATTCTGTCGAAGGCTCGGACCGGAATAAGGAATTACTATAAGCCACTAAGGCCAAACCAGCGTCAAATGAGAATACGAGGTTTTGCCTGAAATCCGTCTTGTTCGATTTTGACCTTACTGATTTTTACGAAAACTCAAAAAGGAGATTGTCACCAGAGAACAAACACTTCGGGACGAGATCGATAAGATCATTGCAGAGATTGAGGGCTAATTATGATAGATCGAATTATTCATGATATCAGAGGAGCCTTGAACAATAATCTGTTTTTTGCAGCTCTTAATTGTGCACTCACGTTGCCGGATATCTGTGGAAGAGCAGAATATCCATCAGAGCAAAGCTCAAAGAAAAGATATATTGATTGGTATGATAAAGAGATTGGCTTTTATGAGAGGAATCCCAGACAAGACGAAGCAGAAGAAATGCCTTATCTGTCTGGTCAAGTAATGTATAGTTTGCGATGCGCAATGCTACATGCTGGCGAGCCAAACATAAATGGAGACAGTGTATATCAAAAGCCAGATATTGATAAGTTCTCATTAGTAATCCAGAAAGCTCAGCCTTTTGTTATTTATAGCGATTCAAGTAGTATTATGGATTGGGGTGGCGAGCATGTTCGATCCTATAGGATGAATGTTCGAAGAATATGTTTAATTATATGTGCGGTAGCAGAGGCTTATTATCGTGATAACAAAGATAAGTTCCACTTTGACTATGAAATAATCGATTGGGACGAAGTAACATCAAAATTGCCTCCGCTTGATATGGAAGCGATCTTTAAAGAATTGGCTAATCCTGAATTAGGAAAGGAGAAGCTATGAGCAAGCTTGACGAGTTAATTGCGGAACTGTGCCCAGATGGAGTGGAATCTAAACCGCTTTCTGAGATTGCGACCATTACACGTGGGGGCAACCTTCAGAAAAAGGACTTTACTGAAAGCGGAGTTCCCTGCATTCATTACGGACAGATTTACACCAAATACGGCTTGTTTACTGACAGGACCTATACATTCGTTAGTGAGTCAACTGCTTCAAAGCAAAAGAAAGCTGTACCTGGCGATATCGTCATGGCGGTTACAAGTGAAAATATAGAGGACGTATGCAAGTGCGTAGTGTGGCTTGGGGATGAAGATATTGCAGTTAGCGGCCATACGGCTATCATTCATCATAACCAAGATCCTAAATACCTCGCGTACTACTTCCATTCCTCAATGTTCTTTGCTCAAAAGCAAAAACTGGCGCATGGAACGAAAGTCATTGAAGTCACTCCGGATAAACTAAACGGAGTGAGAGTCCCTGTACCTCCTCTGGAGGTACAACGCGAAATTGTCCGCGTGCTGGACAATTTCACGTTCCTTTCAGCGGAGCTTTCAGCGGAGCTTTCAGCTCGCAGAAAGCAGTATGAATACTATCGGAATCAACTGCTCACATTTACCAATGATACAAAGAAAATGCCGCTTTCTGATGTAGCGAAGGTTTTTCGTGGTGAGTATATAACACAAAAAGGATCTAAAATCGGAGAGATCCCTGTTATTCTGGGCGGCCAAGAGCCGGCTTACTATATTGATAAGGCAAACCACGAGGGCGAGATCGTTGTTATTGCTCGAAGCGGTGTGTCTGCAGGCTTTGTGTCTTATTGGAATCAGCCGATTTATGTCACAGATGGATTTGGGTATGAGGCTCGAGATGGCGTAGCGATTCCGAAATATCTCTATTATGCACTTAAGCGGAGAGAACCGGAATTAAATGCCATGAAACGTGGCGCAGGAGTTCCTCATGTTAGTGGAGAGATGCTTGGAAAAGTTGAATTAAGCATTCCTCCGATTCCTGTGCAAGAGCGGTTGGTTAATGTGCTGGATAATTTTGAATCCATATGTTCGGACTTGAGCATTGGACTTCCTGCAGAAATCGAGGCACGCAAAAAACAATATGAATATTACCGCGATTTGCTATTGACATTCGCGGAGACCGGCAAGACAATCGCTAGACAGACAGACAGACAGACAGGCTGAAATAACGCTTCTGCAGTATGTGTTTGGTTATGTAACAGTAGCTTTGGGAGAAATAGCCGACTTTACTTATGGCTATACAGATAAAGCAAAAGATACTGGTGATGCAAGATTTATCAGAATTACTGACATAGATGAATATGGCCATCTCAATATGTCAGATGCAAAATACGTAACTCTTTCCTCAGAAAGTAGAAAGTATCTTCTACACGAAGGCGACCTCTTGATGGCAAGAACAGGGGCGACATACGGAAAAACTCTGTATGTGCCCAATGAAAAACCTGCGGTCTATGCATCGTTTTTGATCAAAATTACGCCAAGGCAGGATGTGCTCTGCAATCGGTACTATTGGCATTTTGCTCAATCTGGATTGTACTGGAATCAAACCAACAAACTGGTATCTACAGGAGGACAACCACAGTTCAACTCCAATGCGTTAAAGCAAGTGAAGATTGCTGTTCCCACATTGGATGAGCAAAAGAGAATAATCGAATTGTTAGATCGATTTGATGGAATCTGTAATGATCTTACCTCTGGTCTTCCTGCCGAGATTGAGGCCAGGCAAAAGCAATATGAGTATTACCGGGACAAGCTCCTGACCTTCAAGGAGAAAGCATAAGAAAGAAGGTGGCTGCATGCCGTATTTCAATATCGTTGCCCAGACATCGGAGAACACCGTTGTCACGGAATATGAGCCGGTAAAGGCCCGGTCCGACAGCTATCAGAGTGAGGCTGAATTGGAGCAGGAATTCATCCGTATGCTCACCGAACAGGGCTATGAATATCTTCCGATCCATTCAGAGGCTGAGCTGATAGCGAATCTCCGGAAAAAACTGGAGGTTCTGAACAACTATGCATTCTCCGATTCCGAGTGGGACCGGTTTTTCAAGAATTCTCTGGCGAATCCGAACGACCATATCGTAGAGAAGACCAGGAAGATCCAGGAGGATTTTGTCCAGGTCTTGAAGCGGGATGATGGCTCCACCAAGAATATCACGCTGATTGACAAGAAGAACATCCATAACAATCTTCTTCAGGTCATCAATCAGTATGCGATCAGTCAGGATGAAGGAGCGCGTCATAGCAACCGATACGATGTGACCATCCTCGTCAACGGCTTCCCGATGATCCATGTGGAGTTGAAGCGCCGTGGCGTGGCAATCCGCGAGGCGTTCAACCAGATCGACCGTTATCAGAGAGATTCCTTCTGGGCAGGAAGCGGTCTGTTTGAGTATGTCCAGATCTTTGTGATCAGTAACGGCACGAACACCAAGTATTATTCCAACAGCACCCGGTTCAATGCCATCAAAGATGCGAAATCCGGCAAGCAGAAGAAGGAAAAGACCAGCAACAGCTTTGAGTTCACCTGCTTCTGGGCAGATGCGAACAACCGCGTGATTCCGGATCTGATCGACTTTACCCGAACCTTTTTTGCCCGGCATACGATCCTGAACATCCTGACCAAATACTGCATCTTCACTTCCGAGAATATGCTGATGGTCATGAGGCCGTACCAGATCACAGCAACTGAGCGGATCATGAATCGGATCGAGATCGCCAATAACTATAAGAAATACGGCACCGTGGCCGGTGGCGGTTATATCTGGCATACAACCGGATCCGGCAAGACCTTGACATCATTTAAGACTGCCCGTCAGGCTTCGCAGCTTCCGTATATCGATAAGGTCCTCTTTGTTGTAGACCGTAAGGATCTGGACTACCAGACCATGAAGGAATATGACCGTTTCGAAAAAGGAGCTGCCAATAGTAACACCAGCACTGTGATCCTGAAGAGACAGTTGGAAGATCCGAATGCCCATATCATCATCACTACGATTCAGAAGCTCTCCACCTTCATCAAGAAGAATCCGGTCCATGATGTATATCAGAAGCATGTCGTGATCATCTTCGATGAATGCCACCGCAGCCAGTTTGGCGATATGCACACGGCTATCGTAAAGAGCTTCAAGAAGTACCATCTGTTTGGATTCACCGGCACCCCGATTTTTGCGGCTAATACCGGCGCAGTCCGGAACCCGCAATTCTTTACAACAGAACAGACCTTCGGGGATCAGCTCCACACCTATACAATCGTGGATGCGATCAACGATAAGAATGTTCTTCCCTTCAGGGTGGACTATATTAAAACCATGGATTCAGACCCGGATATTGATGATAAAGATGTCTGGGATATCGATCGTGAGAAAGCCTTTATGGCACCGCAGCGAATCGCGCTGGTTACGAAATACATCTTGGAGCATTTCGACCAGAAGACATATCGCGGCGATAAGACCTACGTTTTCAATTCACTCATGAATATCGCTGATGTGGCTTCCGGTGCGAACGGTGCTGTGGAGGAAGTAAAACAGCAGCAGCGTATCAGCGGCTTCAACGCGATTCTTTGCGTAGCATCGGTCCCGATGGCCAGACTGTACTATCAGGAATTCCAGAAACAGATGGCTGCCGATCCGACGAAGAAGCTCCGGATTGCAACCATATACAGCTATGGGGCCAACGAGGCCGAGCCGGATGCGGATCTTCTGGATGAGGAAAATAGCGAGGATACCAGTGCTCTGGACCAGACCAGCCGTGACTTTCTGGACAAAGCCATCCGGGATTACAACGAAATGTTCCATACGAATTACTCCACTGACGGCGACCGGTTCCAGAATTATTATAAAGACGTTTCGCTCCGGATGAAGAACAAGGAACTCGACCTCCTGATCGTAGTGAACATGTTCCTGACCGGCTTTGATGCTACGACGTTGAATACACTTTGGGTTGATAAGAATCTGAAGATGCATGGCCTGATCCAGGCTTTCAGCCGGACCAACCGTATTCTGAACAGCATCAAAACCTTCGGTAACATCGTCTGTTTCCGGAATCTTCAGAAACGTGTAGATGCAGCAATCTCCCTGTTTGGAGACAAGGACGCCGGCGGCATCGTCCTGCTTCAGAAGTTCGATGCTTACTATCACGGCTACGTTGATATGGATGACAAACTTCATCCCGGTTATGTGGACATGATCGACGAGCTGACCACCAAGTTTCCTCTGTCTGAGCCGCAGATTATCGGGGAGCAAAACCAGAAGGATTTCATAGCACTATTCGGTGCTATCCTCCGGATGCGCAATCTCTTGTCATCCTTCGATGAATTCAAAGGTCATGAGCTGATTTCTGAGAGGGATCTGCAGGATTACCTGGGAAGATATCAGGATCTTCGGGATGAATGGAGAAGAAGGCGTGAAGATAAGGATGCGGAGGATATCACTGATGATCTTGTCTTCGAAGTCGAGTTGATTAAACAGATCGAGATCAACATAGATTACATATTGCTGCTGGTCAAGAAATATCATGATACGCACTGCACCGATAAGGAAGTACTGATCACGATCCAGAAGGCTATTGATGCCAGCCCGGAGCTGCGCAGTAAGAAAGCCTTGATCGAGACCTTCATTGCTGGGATCAACGATGTGGATGATGTCATGGTCGAGTGGCATGACTATGTGGCCGAGGAACGTGAGCGACAGCTCATGGAAATCGTCACTACAGAGAAGCTGAAGGAAGCCGAGACCAGGAAGTTCCTGGAGAATGCATTCCGGGATGGTGAGATCCGGACCACCGGTACTGATATCGATAAGCTGATGCCGCCGGTCTCTCGCTTTGGCGGTGGCGGCAGAGCCAAGAAAAAACAAGGTGTCATTGATAAGCTAAAGGCATTCTTTGAGCGATTCTTTGGCCTCGGAAATGCCAGCTTTACAACTGAAGAACAGAAACCGAAAGCAGTTGTTTATGATATGACATCACCGACATTAAGTATGGTAGCTGAGTCACAAGCAGAATACGGAAAGAAGGAAGAGCATGGGAATTAAAATCGGAAACGATAACAAAATTCATAATTCCATGATTGCAGAAAAAATAGAGGCGAATAAAGATGTGATTAAGAAGAAATCTATTTTTGAGAAGCATCCGGTTATCTGCGGTTTTCTTATTTCGTTAGCCGCAGGAATAGTCTTACTGTTTTCTTTTTGGGAGAAACTGATAAGCTTTCTGGAGGGATTATTTTAATGGCAAAAAGCAAAATTATAAAGGATCTTGCAAACAGTTCAGTTGATACGATGACTGCACTAAAGCGCGCAAAGGTGTTACTCTCAGAAATTGACAATGAAGATGTGAATAATTGGGTGAATTATGAAATAGCAGGCTACCCAGATGATGTAGCGTTGCCAGATTATAGAATTACAAAAGGCAATTTGTTTGGTTCTTATTTCAAGGGCTCTATGGCATCACATATGACATGGACGAATGTTTCTATTCCTCTAGGTAAGATGCCGGACGAACTGCAAAATAGTCTTCTTCAGATTTCATTTCGGCAGAGCGTGGAGGCTCTTAAAAAACTGGCTGAGAGTACAACTCTTAAAGACGGACAGCTCGGAAAAGTGATCCCTGCTGATCTATTTCCAAGCATAGCTAGTTTTAATAATGATCCATACATGATAATTACTTCTGCAAGAGTTATTATTGGGGAGCAATGCATCAGTGACATTTTTGCTGCTGTAGAGAATCGGCTGCTGGATGTTTTAATTCTCCTTGAAAAAGAATTTGGAAATCTTGATGAGTTGGATCTTGATGTTACAACAAAAACTCCTGATGAATTGAAGAGCATTGCTGAACGGATCATTTTGATTGTGTATAACGACCAGAGTGTAACTATTGGAAATAACAACAAAATAAAAGACAGTACAATAGCCTCGAAAATTGAGGAATAGAAATACAAACTATCAAATCAGAGACTCCTTGAAAAGAAATCCATTTTGGAGCCAAAGGAAAGATATCCTGTTCTGCATCCTACATGTAATTAGGACCATCATGGTGAAACCATTAGTAAATCTATGCCGATGAACTCGAAAAACACCTTGAAGAAGCCGAACAGCATCAGTGAGGAAATGTCCAATGGATAAAGACCCAAAACTTCGCCCGTTATATCTGGCTCAAATACTATATGAACGTACCGACGAGGACCATTATCTGACCACTGCTGAGTTAATGGAGATCCTCGAAAAGGAGCACGGCTTCAAGGTCCACCGGCAGACGATTCCTGCCGATGTCGCTGCACTGCGCTCATTTGGCATGGAGATCCAGGAAGTGATGTCCTCCCAGAAGCGCTATAACCTGATCAGCCGTGAGTATGATATCGCGGAGATTAAGCTGCTGATCGATGCAGTGGAATCCTCCAAGTTTATCACCAAAAAGAAAAGCGAGGAGCTGGTGGCCAAGCTTTCAAAGATGGCTGGCCGGAACCAGGCGGAGCAGCTGAGACGGAATATCTCTGCAGAGGACCGGATCAAATACGACAACGAGAGCATTTACCTGATCATTGACGGTATCAACGAGGCCATCAATGCCGGAAAGAAGATCTCCTTCCTGTACTTCAAGTACGATGTCCGGAAGGAGCCGAAGCTGCGCAACGATGGAAAGCCGTGGATCTTCAGCCCTCACAAGCTGGTCTGGAACGGCGATTTCTATTACATGGTTGGTGTGTTCGATAGCAAGAAAGTTGGAACCTTCCGCCTAGACCGGATCATGAGGCGTCCGGATATTCTGGAAGAGGATGCTCTTCCCTTCCCGGCAGACTTTGATTTCGAGAAACACCTTCAGACAAGCTTCCGGATGTTCGGAACCAAATACACGACCGTGGATCTCATCTGTGCAAACGATCTGATGGATGCGATCCTGGACAAGTTCGGCAAGGATGTCACCACCTACGCCTATGACATGGAAAACTTCCGAGTCGAAGCGGATGTCGTTCCCGGGACGGTGTTCTATTCATGGGTGTTCGGCTTCGGTGGAAAGGTCGTCATCAACGGACCGGCTGATGTCAAAGAGCAGTACAAAGAGATGGTCCTGAAGGCGGCAGAAAGGCTTTAAGAAAATGGCTGAGAATATGGTCAGGCTTACAGCGATGACTCCGGAGATGTATCACCGCTATTTCAGAGAATATGAAAATGATCCGGATCTGTATCTGGATAAAGACAAGTATACTGCCTACACATACAGTAAAGAAAAGGTGGATCAGTACATTCAGCGTCAGGTCGATCTGAAACGGATTCCGCTTGCGATTATGACAGGTAATGAAATAGTCGGTGAAATCATTATCAAAAACATCGAAGAGCACAAGTGCGCGACCATGGGCCTTTCTTTGAAGAATGCCCGGTACAAAGACCGGGAAATCGGAACACAGGCGGAAAAATTGGCCATTCAATATGTCTTCCGGGACCTTGACATTCCGACTTTATATGCGGATTCGATACAGACCAACACCAGGAGCCAGCATGTTTTGGAAAAAGTCGGCTTCACTTTGACTCATGAGGACAAGGATTTCAAGTACTATCGCATAGACAGAGACATGAATATAGAGCTCAAGAAAATGGAAACAGACGATGAGATCAGAGGCAAAGCCTATGTCCATTGGAAGTCCTGGCACGAGGCTTATCCGGGTCTTGTAGATCAGGGATATCTCGATGCCATGACGCTTGAAAAGTGCGAAAAGATGGCTTACAGCTGGCCGGACAATCTTATCGTTGCAAAGGACAATGGCCGTGTCATCGGTTTTGTCGGATATGGTGATCGTGGTGATGAAGCCCCGTATACCGGAGAGATCTTTGCCCTGTATGTGCTGGCAGAGTATTACGGAAAAGGCGTGGCACAACAGTTGATGAAAGCAGGGCTTCAGCAGCTTATGAACTACTCGCAGATCTGTCTATGGGTACTGAAAGAAAATAAAAGAGCCATTCGTTTCTATGAGAAATGCGGCTTTGTCCCAACCGGAGAAGAGCTGGTCAGCCCGAATATCGGCGCTGCAGAAATCAGGATGATTTTAAAATGTGAAAGTTAATCCGGAGGCATATTATGCTTGATAATAAAGGATTTGACCTGTGGGCAGACGGTTATGATAAAACCGTAGGCTTATCTGATGAAGAAAACACCTACCCCTTTGCCGGATACAAGGATGTGCTGGGAACCATCTATAAGACTATCATGAAGAAGCCTAATGCTGTTGTTCTGGACATCGGTTTCGGCACTGGCACGCTTACAACGAAGCTGCATGAAAATAGCTGTACGATCTATGGCCAGGACTTTTCAGCACGGATGATCGAACTGGCTTCCGAAAAGATGCCGGGCGCTCATCTATACCAGGGTGATTTCACGCAGGGATTGGTGGAGCCGCTTCAGACGCAGAACTATGATTTCATCGTTGCGACCTACTCTCTTCACCATCTGACCGACGAACAGAAAGTTTCCTTCCTGAGGGTGCTGCGTGATCATCTGAATCCCGGTGGACAGATTCTGATCGGTGATGTTGCTTTTGAAACCAGAAGCCAGTTGGAACAGTGCCGGAAAGACGCGGGTGACGAATGGGATGACGAGGAAATCTATTTCGTTGTGGACGAGCTGAAGAAGGATTTACCACAACTCACTTTTACGAAAATCTCTTACTGCGCCGGTATTATTGCATCGGCTTTATGAATCTAAGATGGTGAGACTGAATGGAAATCAGAGAGTATATAGATTTCAACATAGATGAGATCAGGCGTCTGTATTCTGAAGTTGGCTGGACTGCATACACGGAAAACATGCCTGCATTGGAACAGGGATATAAAAACTCTATGACGGTCCTGGCGGCGTATGAAGACGATGAACTGCTTGGAATCATCAGAACTGTTGGTGATGGATTTACCATTGTTTTTATTCAGGATATTTTGGTATTCCCTGAGAAACAACGCCAAGGTATAGGGACAGCGCTGCTGAAAGCTGTGCTTGACAGATATCCCAATGTGCGTCAAATAGAGTTGGCAACTGACAATACACCCAAAACAGTGGCTTTCTATAAGTCCTTAGGCTTCTCTGAATTTTCAGAGATAGGCTGCTGTGGTTTTATGAGGATAACTGTATGAGAAAGACAGAGACTGTTGAACTGACAGTATTGTGCCTTATTGAGGATGGCAATAGGATATTGCTTCAAAACAGAGTAAAGAAGGATTGGCAGGGATATGCTTTACCGGGCGGTCATGTAGAGCCCGGAGAATCCTTCGTTGATGCAGTGATCCGGGAAATGAAGGAAGAGACCGGACTTACAGTCATAGAGCCGAGATTAGCAGGACTAAAACAGTTTCCAATAGAAAACGGGCGATATGTTGTCCTGCTGTTTAAGGCAACGCGGTGGTTCGGCGATCTAATCTCTTCTGATGAAGGGCAAATGGAATGGATCGAATACGACAATCTAACAAATATCAAGACCGTTGATGATTTTGATGAGCTCATTAGGGTAATAAATTCTCCTGGGCTGACAGAATTTCAGTATTTGGTTTCAGGAGATGAGTGGACTGTATCAATTAGATAAATCGGAAGTTTGTAGAGGTTCTTTATGGAAATAAATTTTGATTTCTTGCTTTCGGGCTGTAATACGCGTTGCAAGCATTGCTATGTGAACGGCGGACCCGGCAGTATGATGAAGTCGGAGGATGCCCTGCTGTTCATTGAAAAACTGGACGAGCTGGCGGAGCTTCTGCCCTTTGAAGCGAGCTTTACATTGGATAACGAGCCGATGAATCATCCGGAGATTGCGTCCATTGTTCGTAGTGCTGCCGCCACGAAAAATATCAAAAACTATCACCACGGAATGACAAGCGGTATTGCGCTGATGCATCGGAAAGACCGGAACGCCGTAATTGAGGCTTACCTTGACTGTGGCTATAATGATTTTGGTATAACAATTCATGGGAATGCGATACATCATGATGAGATCGTCAGGCGAGAAGGTGCCTTTCAGACCGGGATTGAAGCGGCTGAGTTCATGAAATCCTGTGGTGCAAAGGTTGGGGTGTCCCTGATGTTTAACCGCTTTTTTACCGATGATGCATTGGAGATCGACGCAGTAATTCAATGGTTGCAGCCCGCTTATATATTTTTTGCAGTTCCCAACTTTACACCCCATGTTCACATGACGGATTTTGAACCTTACCGCGGTTCCTTGGAAAGCTTTCAAAGAATTCGCCCATGGCTTGAGAGGTGGAAACAAAATATAGATGAATTAGCAGAAGAAATCTGTACGATCGGTATGCTCAGGGGGCAGCTGGAAGAAGGACTGGATATTGCTACATTATTCAGACAGCCCCAGGATGAAATCTATATGACTGTTCACCAGAACGGAGAACTGTATGTTGGTAACACCGGCGTGGAAACAGAGTGTCTCGGAAATTTGCGGACGCTGGATATCGAAGAAACGGCGAAACGCATTTCAGAACTCCCCGGGAACCGGGACTACAGCGCATTCTACGAGGTGAATCAACTGCCTGACGGAGAAGCGCTGATTCATGCTCTTGATCAACAGCCACAGGATCTGTTGTATAGTGATAAAGCGAGTGCTATTTACAGAATGTTGACATCAATCGGAATTCCGACAATACTCTGCGATTGTGTGCACAGATAATTTAGTGCCGATAATCTATGATACAGGCAAATTCAAGTTTGTAGGAGAGAAATAGATAATAGAGGCTCAGGTTTAGAGGCCGGGAACATGCTATTCCCAGGCCTCTTTTCTTTGCGTTGACGGCTGGAACCGTCAACATCGCCCGCGACGCGAAAAAGTGCTGTTTTCCTATTGCAATCAGAACAGACGTTTGCTATGATATGCGCGTAACGCGGACAAGTTGTCCGGTATAGACCAGAAAACGAGGTATGAGTGATGAGAAGCAAGAGTTCTGAACTGATGGAACGGATCAGCAGCTTTGTCGGTGATTATTACCGGATGAGATATACATCTCCTACTGTAAGGGCGATAGCAGAAGGACTGGACATTTCCAAGACCACGGCACACAGCTATCTGGTGGAAATGGATAAACGCGGCATGCTCTCCTATCAGGACGGAGAGGTACGCAACCTTCCCAAAATAAACAAGACGCCTACAGGCTACTTCTCTGCCCCCTTGGTTGGCAGTATTCGCTGCGGCGATCCTGAGGCCGAAGAAGCTGAGGTCGAGATGTACGTCAGCCTTCCGGAAGCCCTTTTCGGTAAAGGCGAGTTCTATCTCCTCCGGGCTGTCGGCGATTCCATGGAGGATAAACACATCTGCGATGGGGACCTGGTCCTGATCCGGAAGCAGCCGGACTGCGAGGTCGGTGATATCGTTGTCGCCCTAGATGAGAACGGCGAGAATACGTTGAAGGTCTACGGCGGTATCGATAAGAGAACAAAGAAAGTGATCCTCAAATACGCCAATGAAGCGGTATATCCCGGCAAGAGGATCCTGGTCAACGAGCTGACGGTACAGGGCGCGGCCAAACACGTCATCAAGACTCTGTGATAGAGATGGATGGGAGGTGATTCGTGTGGGAACAACAGATGTAAAATGCCCGGAATGCGGGGCCATGAATTACAGCCTCTACCTGGAAGAAACAGAAGGCTTCATTGAATGCACCTGCTGCGGCTGCACGGTGCAGCTGCATAGAGAAAGGGCTTCGGTACTTTCTGGCGATAAACAGATTCGCTGGCAGATCAGTAAGACCTGGTCGGTCATCCGCCAGGCAGTCTGATTCACTTTTTGGCTTGCCGTAAGGCTTTATTCAAGGAGGAAGAAGTTGAATAAGGTTTATGTCCAGGTGGACAGCGAGCGGCTGGAAAGCGGCGAAGTTGTCCCCTTAACCATCTCATGGCAGGATGGGCGGATCTGGAACATCGACCGGGTGATCCACTCCTGCCGTTCACTGGATGGAGAGTTTGAAGGAATTCGCTACACGGTAATTATCGGTAGTGCGGAAAAATACATTTACAGAGCTGGTCACGCATGGTACGTGATGGCTTGACAAGGAGGTGTTCCGGTGAAGAGATTCACTTCGAACGACGAGATCGAAAACCTCTGTGAAGCCATGATCAAGGATTTTTTCAAGAGCAAGCACTATACGAATGTGACGTGCGTAGATATTGAAGCCTTTGTCAGGGAGTATCTGGGGGTTCCAATCGTCTATGAAACATTTGCCGAACCGGATCCCGGCAGAGTCGGGTTTCTGTCAGACGGCAAGAGGCCTTTGCTGGTTCGTAGGGGCAGCAAGGTAGAGCAGGTGGTATATCCGGCGAGGACCGCCGTGATTGAAAAGTACCTGCTGAGTCCCAAGGAAAGCGCGAGGAAGCGCTTTACCATCGCCCATGAGGGGGCGCACGATGTCCTGGACCGTCATATCCCACTTCAGACGAGCCCCGGGGCTGCATTCCACAGCGAGTATGATCCGGAGATGAGCTACACGACGGACCTGCTGAAGGAGATGCTGAACATCAATGAGTGTTTTACCAACCGAGCTGCAGCCTGTCTGCTGATGCCGGGGTTCCTGGTGGCACGGGTTCTGAAGCGGCATAACGATTCCAGAAAAGTGATCCTGTATGAGAACGGGATCCTCTCCCAAGACCAGAAGCTGCTGATCCAGAAGATGGCGGATACGATGGGCGTGTCCTACACCGCTTTCTTCAACCGGCTGTCCGAGCTGGATCTGTTTGAACGCAGGCCGGTCGAGGAATACCTGCATTCCGGGCTTCGATACGGAGGTGAGGCTCATGCAGCAGGTAATTGAACGGCATGTGACTGCCGGGCCAGAGCTTGAACAGAAGCTGGCAGCGTCCAGGGCCGGAGCCGCAGGAGAACCTCTTCGCACGATACGCTGTCCGAGCTGCGGATTCTATCTTCTGGATGTATACGGGCATGGCCACTATTTCATCCGGGTTAAATGCAGGAAGTGCAAGTTCGATGATACCATCGATACGGCACTCTTCCGGACCATGAAGCAAAGACAGCGGATCAGGCTGAAGCACTACAGGGACGGGTTATCGAGAATACGGAAGTGATTTATGGAACGGACATATATCTGCATAGATCTGAAGTCCTACTATGCTTCCGTGGAATGTGTACACCGGCGACTGGATCCACTGAAGGCGAACCTGCTGGTGGCGGATCCATCCCGGTCCGATCAGACGATCTGTCTGGCCGTCTCACCTTCTCTGAAGGCGATCGGCGTCCCGTCAAGGCCAAGGCTTTTTGAGGCCAAGCAGGCGATCAAGCTTTACGAGGCTCAGCATCACACCAAGGTCGATTACATTATCGCCGTCCCCAGAATGGCGGAATATGAAAGGATATCTGCTCAGATCTACGGGATCTATCTCCACTACGTTGCCCAGGAAGACGTGCATGTGTATTCCATCGATGAGTGCTTTATCGACTGCACCTCTTATCTGCACGCTTACCGTAAAGAGGCTGAAAGGCAAGGTACCAATCCAGCCCATGTTATGGCAATCACCATGATCCGGGAGGTATTCAAGACTACCGGCATCACGGCGACAGTCGGGATCGGGACGAACCTGTACCTGGCGAAGGTGGCGATGGATATCGTTGCAAAAAAGCAGCCTGCAGACAAGGATGGCGTCCGGATCGCGGAGTTGAACGAGGATTCCTACAAGTTTCTACTTTGGGAACACAGGCCGCTGACAGATTTCTGGCAGATCGGCCCCGGCAAGGCCAGACGGCTGCAGAATGCCTGCATGCTGACCATGGGCGATGTCGCCCAGAGATCCCAATGGGATGAAGAATGGTTCTATAAGCAGTTCGGTATTGACGGAGAGATCCTGATCGACCACGCCTGGGGCATCGAGCCGGTCACGATGGAGGATATCAAGTCCTATAAGAGTGAGGGGCACAGCCTTTCCAACGGGCAGGTCCTGCCGAGGCCCTACAAGTATCCCGAGGCCAGACTGGTCTTCCGGGAAATGATCGAAGTGCTCTGCACGGATATGTTCTCCAAGAATCTGGTGACGAAGGGCTGTACCTGGTGGGTGTCCTATGATTACAAGAGCCTGGAGGCTTGCCCCGGCTATGACGGCCCGGTCTCCATAGACTTTTACGGAAGGCTGCATCCGAAACACAGCAATGGAACCGTAAAGCTGCCGACGCTGACCAACAACCTTCAGATCATTACGGGACCGCTTTTGAAGCAGTTTGATGACAAGACGGACCACCGCCTCCTTTACCGGAGACTGGGCGTCTGCGCAATGGATGTTACAGAGGATATGGGCATTTTTCAGATGAACATGTTTATCGACTACGAAGCATTGGAAAGAGACCGGCGTCTGCAGGGAGCCATGCTGGAGGTGCGCCGGAAGTTCGGCCCCAATGCCGTCTTCAAGGGAATGAATATGCTTGAAGGCGCAACCACACTGGAACGAAATCAGCAGATCGGAGGCCACAAGGCATAAGTGCCCTTTCCTGCTGATCGGCAGGAGGAGCATGACAATGAGTACAATAGGCGTAATGGCAATGCCAGCCAATTTCCGGTACCGGGAGGTCTTCCTAAAAGGGCGGCCAAGGCATGACCGGTATGATCCTTTCCGGATCCGCCACCCGAGTATGGACAGAGGCCACCGGGCAAAGATCTTTTCCCCGTTCGATGCACTGAAAGGCTTTAATGAGGCCGTTGCGGCGAAGGATGTCCTGTATGAGAACAGGATCGAGCTTCTGCAGGAGGATTCCGAGGAACTCTCCCGGAGGCTGAACATCCTGCATAACCTGACCTTTAACAGCCGTATGGCCAGGGAAAACCGCGTACAGGTGTCAGTTACATACTATGAGCCCTGCAGCGATAAGAACAATGAAGCTTACGGCCTGCGAGGCCAGTACAAGACGATCACCGGCATCTGCTGGAACGTGGATGCCGAGGTAAACCAGACGATCCTGATCGACAGGGCCAAGATCCCTCTGGGGAACGTCCTGAAGATCGAAGCTTCCGGAGACCTTTTCAGGAAGGACTGGGATGATCCCTGGACAAATTGATGGTCCTATATTTTAGGACCGACTGCATTCGTAAAATTATAAAACTAAATAATCAATATCGACTTTAAATCGCGCAAGCGGAGCAGCCCCGGGAGACCGGACTGAGAAACTACCAAGCACCGTACGAAGCCGAATCCAAAATGATGGGACAACCATATCCTTTCATGGATTCGATTCGCACGGTGCTTTTTCTTTTGCTCTGCCTGCGCATTTTGCACCTGCTTTTTCTCTTCGTACAGCGTTTGGAGTCACCTGCTCCGGCGCGTAGGAAGGAAAGAAAAATGTATTTCAATCAGGTGGAATTTGGACAGAGAGTCAAGGCCCTTCGCAAAGAGAATGGACTGACGATCCAGCAGATGGCTGACGATCTGAACATCAGCTATGAACACTACAAAAAGATCGAGAACGGCGGACATGGGTGCTCCATTGCGGTCCTACTCGACATCAGCGCCTACTTTGATGTCAGCACTGATTTCCTGCTGACCGGCAGATCCTTCGAGGCCTTACATATCCAGAAGCAGCTCACAGAAGCTCAGACGATTCTCTCGGACATCATGAAAAGCCTGAAATAAGCCAAGGGGTCGTATAAAGGCCTGTTTTCGGACAAAACGGGTCGTCTTGCATCCCTGTGTAAATAGCTGTTTTCAAATAAACTGATACCCGTAACAACCAAGTTGTTACGCGGTCTTCGGACCAAATGCTCCTTGACAACTGAATATACATTCTTCAGGCACAAACCTGTGATGGGGAGCCACATCAGCGGCGAACGCCATGATGCTCTGTAGAGAGCGGAGCGAAAGCCGGTCTGTAAGTTCGGGACAGCTTCCCGGTCAGCTATGAACCATCGCAGCATGATGAGACTTCCGTACCGGGCTCTCCCGGGCGGCTCGGTGAGAACCACGGAGGGGTATAACGGCCCATGGATCCGGTAAGCTGCCGGACGCCTGAATGTATTCCCACATTTCCGGGGGTGTCGAGGACAAATACGGAAAGACCATATCAAACGAAACCAACGGACTGCTGTTCTATTCCAGTTATGGCAGTTCGTTTACATATGAGGAGGTGAAGCATGGAATTAGTTATCGATCCGGAATTTGCCGATAAGATTCCGCCTCTCACTGAGGAAGAATACCGTCTGCTTGAAGAAAACATTCTGGCCGATGGAAAGATAATCAGCCCCCTGATTACATGGAACGGCATCATCGTAGACGGTCATAACCGCTATCGCATCCTGCAGGCTCATCCTGAGATTCCTTATGAAACCATGGAAATGGAGTTTTCTGACAGGTACGCGGTCATCGTATGGATCTGCAGGAACCAGCTTGGACGAAGGAACCTGACGGACGAGCAAAAGAAGTTTCTGACAGGCAAACGATATGAGGCTGAGAAAAAGCAGAATCAGTGGCGTGGAAATCAATATGTGAGCTCTGATGAAGAAGAAAGTGGCCTGGGCGAAAAACGCCCAAGCCAAAATCCTGAGAGAACCAGCGCCATTATCGCAAAAGAAATCGGTAAAGGCGAAAGATACGTTCGAGACGCTGAGATATATGCGAACGGCGTTGAAGCCGCTGATGAAGTTGCTCCCGGAATCAAGAATGAAATTCTCTTCGGGAAACTCAAATGCAAAGACAAGGACGTCATGGCTATTGCCAGGGCTGCCCCTGAACAAAGAGAAGATCTCGTACGGAAACTGCAGTTCCCTTCAGCGAGGGCTGCGCCAGGGTCGCCGGAAATCTCCTCTCCTGAAGAGGAAGATGAGGTGCCCGATGAGGAATCTGCAGCACCAGTTGAAGACACCATTGAAGATGTCATGTACGAGCTAAACGATGCACTGGAAAGCATGATTTTCCGCTGGAATTTCTGCTTTGAAACACACGACGCCATTTATCGCCAGAAAGCGAATCAGAAAAGGATCCGTCTCTTGGCGAAGGAAGGTATCAACTATCTGAAAAACATAGGAGGATAACAAACATATGAAAACCACAGAACCCATTTACAAAGAACTGACACTCAACAGCCGTAACCTGATCGTGCCCAGAGAGGCCTATCAGCGCGAACTCAACCTAGCCAGGGTCCGCAAGATCGCAGCTGAATTTGACGAGCATATCGCCAACGAACCCAAAGTAAGCTGCCGTAACGGTCGTTACTACGTCTTTGACGGTCAGCATACCATCGAAGCAAGAAAGCAGAGAAATCACGGACAGGATTTGCCGATCCTCTGCAAGGTGTACTACGGATTAACAGAGTCTGACGAAGCAGTGCTCTTCGCCCAGCAGACCGGTTTTTCTTCCATCCTGACTGCAGGAGCAAGAATTCGCGCTTTGATCTATGCCGGTGATCCCAAAGCAATCAGTTTTCAGAAGATTACAGAGTCCGTCGGGTTCCAGCTGGATTACACCCAGAGCAGAGCTCAGAAAAGACTTGCCTGTATCGGGACAGCTTTCGACGAGTTCGAGAAGATCGGCTCGGAGAAATACAAGGAAGCACTTACGATCCTGATGGAAGCCTGGGGCGGAGATCCGGATTCCTTAAGAGCAGAAGCGGTCCAGGGCATGACCCGCTTTATCGACTGCTATTACGGGGAATACGACCGCAAGCGAATGATCCGCAGGCTTCGCCAGTATCCGGCAATTAAGATCTACCGCGACGGCAGCGCACTTACAGCCAACTTCCCGGGCTATAAGAAGTATGTTTATCAGGTGCTGGTTATGTACAACGGCTCCAGCGTCAAAACTGCCCTGCCCCTGAAATTCTAAGGAGGACACCTATGACGGGAATGAGAAAAAACTGGGTTTACCGGCGTGGCGATATCTACATTGCCAACCTGAACCCCTTCAAAGGCTCGGAGCAAGGAGGCACGAGACCGGTTCTGGTCCTTCAGAATAATGACGGCAATTTCTACTGCCCTACGCTGATCGTAGCGCCTCTGTCGTCAAAGCTCAAGAAGCCGAACCTGCCTACTCATTTCCTCCTGAAGAAAGGCCGGGGCCTGATGACAGACTCCATCGTGGAGCTAGAACAGATCAAAACCATAGACAAGTGCCGTATACAGCGGTATATCGGCAAGATTACGCCGGAGCAGATGTCCGGAGTTGAAGAAGCTATCCAGAAAAGCCTGGGGATGTACATCCCTGAGTGCGTGGAGGCGCCATAATGCAGGAGGACACAATGATGGAAGCATGTGTTGAATATGATTTTCCGGAAGGTGCTGTGCCGGAAATGCCGGAGAAACGCTGTTATACCGTGGACGAGCTGATGCTCATCCTGGACTGCGGACGCCGCACGGTATATGACCTATTAAAGAGGAACGAGTTCCGCTATATCAAGCTCGGAGGAAGCGGCTACAGGATCTCCAGAAAAAGCTTTGATGAATGGCTGGACAAACAAAGCTGCTGATACCTTGATGGCTTGTCAAGGATGTCGTTTCAGGAAAAACGAGAAAATGACATCCTAAAATCTTCGGCGGTTCCCCGCTATGCTGTTGCCAGGTCGCAAGACCTGGCAACACTACATACTGGAGGTGATTGGCATGACTCTGCCAAAGAAAACAATGTCAGTCCGTGAAATGGGAAAGCTTCTCGGACTGAAAAAAGTGGAATCCTACTGGCTGATCCACAAAGAGTATTTTGAGACCATTCTGGTAGCCGGGAAAATGCGGGTCGTAATTGAAAGCTTCGAAAGCTGGTATGCCCGGCAAGTGAAGTATCACAAGGTTTCCGGAGAAGCACCTGGGGGATTACTTAAGCAAGAGTCTTACTCTGCCGGTGATATCGCAGAGATTTTAGGGATCAGCGAAGCGTACGCCTATCAACTGATGAAAGCCGGTGGTGTGAAGCCGATCTTTGTGAACTACTGGAAGCGCTTTCCCAAAGAAGCCTTTAATCAGTGGTATGCTTCCCAATCGAGATACCGGAATGCCGATGACAGACATCGGGATGCAGAGCTTGAAGAAAACTCTATGAGCATGCCGGATATGGCGCGTCTGCTGGATGTGCCCAGGTCACATGTATACAGTATCCTTAACAGCGAACGCGGAAAAGAAATGCTTGAAGTGATTGTTGTTGCGGAGCGGAAGCGGATTACAAAAGAGAGTTTTGAACGATGGTACGCCAGCCAGACGAAATATCTCAAGCCGGAAGATCAGCCTGAGGGAGTTCCTCGTCGTCATAAGAGCTATGCGGATTCCCTGGTCAAGAAAAAAGTGCGGACGAATAAAGGAACAAAAGAAGTCCGTTACAGCGATAATCCTGATTATTTGACAGTGGATGAAGCTGCCCTGCAGGCAAAGACCTCAACGGCGAGGGTCTATAAATGGATTAACGCAGGACGCTTTCCGGTCCTGAGGATATCCAAGATGGTGACGCGCATTCCGAGAAAAGAATTTGAGGTATTTCTCGAAGCAAACATAAGCAGAAAGTGAGGAAAAAACGATGGCTTCGATTGTAAAACGCCGCAACCGGTTTAATGTGGTCTATCTCTATACTGATGCAAACGGAAACAGGAAGCAGAAATGGGAAACCTTTAAGACCATTGAGAAAGCAAAAGCCAGGCAAAAGGAAATCGAGTACAAAGAGCAGATTGGTACCTTTGTTGTTCCGCAATGCAACACGCTTAACGAGCTGCTGAAAGAATATGTGGCTTTGTACGGAAAGAACACCTGGGCCATGTCAACCTACAGTTCTAATCTTGGCACCATCAACAACTACATCGTTCCGTTTATCGGGGACATGAAACTGAAGGACATTACGCCTCGGGTTTTGGAAAAATACTATCAGCAGCTGCTGAAAACGAAGCCGGTCAAGAACCCGATCACCGGGAAGGCTAAAGGCGATTTTGTCGGCACATCTACCGTCCGTGATGTTCATAAGCTGCTTCGAAACTGCTTTGGGCAGGCTGTGAAATGGGAACTGATGGAAAAGAACCCGGCACTCAATGCAAGTGTCCCTAAGCACAAAAAACAGGAACGGGAAATATGGACGGCAGAGATGCTGTTTCATGCCATAGAAGTATGTGAAGATCCCAAACTGAAGCTCGCTATCAACCTTGCGTTTGCCTGCTCCCTCCGGATTGGTGAATTGCTGGGGCTTACTTGGGATTGTGTGGACATTTCTGAAGAAGCAATCAACACCGGCTATGCGAGCATTTCCGTCACCAAGGAATTACAGCGGGTTACCAAGGATGCGTTGAACACCCTGGAAAGCAAAGATGTCTTCCTCATCTTTCCCACAAAATCATCCCGTTCATCCACGGCACTTGTGCTGAAGGCTCCGAAAACGGAAAAAAGCTCCCGCAAGATCTTTCTTCCTAAGACGGTTGCTGCTCTCCTTTTGGACTGGAAAAAAGAGCAGGATTTCATCAAAGAGGCGCTCGGCAGCGAGTATCAAGACTACAATCTTGTGATGGCTGGACCCGTAGGATTCCCGATTGAGAGCTCAGCCATTGAAGCCTCTTTTAACAGGCTGATCGAGGAGAACGACCTCCCTAAAGTGGTCTTTCACAGTCTTCGACATTCCAGTATTACCTACAAGCTGAAACTCAATGGTGGTGACGTTAAGGCCGTCCAAGGAGATTCCGGTCATTCGCAGACCTCTATGGTGACTGATGTGTATTCGCATATTCTGGATGATGACCGCAGGATCAATGCCCAGCTGTTCGAGGACACGTTCTATAACGGGAAAGGAAAAGACCCCGATACTGTTCCGGCGGCATCGGAATCCGGAAAGCAGGAGCCTTCTGACATGGAAACACTTGCCCGGCTACTGGGAGATCCGAAGACCGCTGACCTTCTGAAGCAGCTGGTCGCGGCAATGGACAAATAAGAGGAAAACATAAGAGGATGACTTACGGCTGCGGTCGCAGGTCATCCTCTTTTTTCTTGATTTTTCGCTTCTTCGATGATATAGTGTGCCCGTGAATGAGGGGGAGAATCACCGCACCGCCAATTTTAGAGATTTCTAAAAATCTGCTAATATCCATACCGGATTTCTAACGAAAATAGCGGATTTCAGGCGTACATAACGGCACTCGAACACAAGAAAACACCGTGTAATTCCTGCACACAAGTGCACTCAAGGGACCACAACGGGCATGTTCAGGGCCAAGACTCCTAAGCGGAAGGTCGGCGGTTCGAATCCGCCCAGGAACGGAAATGAAGGGCGTGTGAAAAGCAAACGTTTTTCACACGCCCTTCTTGTTGATTCGTTGAAAGAAATTCTTCTTTGGTATTTCG
>Ga0256404_1002275_pt1 | contig 42977 bp, 37 predicted proteins | sample RumenRJG_01DNA_FD_185990 | JGI IMG/M metagenome (GOLD analysis project Ga0256404, IMG submission 185990) | Bovine rumen microbial communities from Lethbridge, Alberta, Canada - RJG_01 | ecosystem: Host-associated > Mammals > Digestive system > Stomach > Rumen | place: Canada: Alberta | collected... | reverse complement strand
ACTAAATTCAGTCTCTTTTGAAGAGATTGTACCATACATTGAAAAATATCATGGTGGCAAAGGGTGTCTCGCCTTATATAAGATACACTATGATATGCTCTGCCATCTGACTCCAAATCCAGAGGATTCTTATTATAAAAACGCCACTGTGAGTCACGGAGAGCCTGATGAGGATTGGCCGGAGCCTCATTTGACGGTGCATCATATTGAGGGACAGATATGGGAAGGGGCACTGACAATGGAGTTAGTCATAGAGCCAGATGTGACAGAATCATTAGCAGAGGTGGCTGCATGCTGCCTTTGGCACTCATCATTCTATGGGTTCACGGAGGAACAGGCAAAAGCCAAGGTTGAAAGCTGGGGGCGCGATATAACTGATGATAAGTACAAATGCCAGCAGGCTCAGAAATGGGTAAAGATGATAAAAGAAGTTGGCGGTATTGTACCCACTGAAACAGAACTAATGTCCATTCCTTCTTTCCGAGATAAAATAAAGGCCTCAAAGGATTCGATAATGCAAGGGTATTGGAACCGTATTAGTATGATTGCTGAATTTGTGGCAAATAACTTGCCGGATGAAACTGATATTATAAACTTGCCTATAGAAGACCTATGTAAGCTGTTCTATGCCAATCACTTTATCGAATACAAATACAAATCGTATTGTGATGATGAAAGTATTAGAGCAGAATATCTGAAAGAACTGATTGACAAATACAAGGCATTTGAGTGTGGCATACTTGACAATGGAATTATTGTACTCTCTTCATCAAAGGATTATCCCTTGATGATGGAAGAGACAAGACTTGCTGCATACATTGCAGGAATGACTTCGGGGAAATATGCTTTCATATATAAGATCGACGATTCCCTAGAAAAGGAATTACGTTTAAATGTAGTTTTCTATGAGTATGAAAAAAAACAAGAAAAGACAGAAGGATAAAACGGACAATCCGTTCAATCCTGATTATTTTAGTTATAAGAATGACTATCCGATAGAAGAAGTATGGAACACGGACAACGTTTTAGCACAGTTAATAGTTCCTCGTTTATTGGCATTTAAAGAACTTGACAAGCATGGTTGTCCACCAGACTTCGATGACATGCGAAAATGGAATAATGCCATTCAAAAGATGATAAATGCCTTTGAATTGATGAAGTATGTACACAGTTTATCAGAAGGAGAACAAAAGACAGTAGAGAAAGGCTTGTCACTCTTCTGTAAGTATTTTAAAGATTTATGGGATTAACAAGAAAACGAAATAAGTATGAAAGCTCCAAATTTCGTACATCTTAATGTACATTCACATTATTCTATTCTTAACGGATGCTCCACTATCCAACAAATTGTGGACTCTGCCATAAAAAACAGGATGCCAGGCATAGCCATTACAGACTATGGGAATATGTTTGGTATTATGGAGTTCATTGAATACGTGGCTCGCATCAATAAAGAAAGACAAGAGAAGGGAAAGAAGCCATTTAAGCCTATTATTGGTTGTGAGTTATATGTCGCACCAGGAGCAAAGGAGGACAAGAAGCTTGGCAAGCACTGCAAAGGATATCGTTTAACAGTCTTGGCAAAGAACTATCAAGGCTACAGAAACCTCATCAAGATTGTCAGTAACTCATGGACTAATGGTTTCTATATGAGACCACGAACAGACCATCATGATCTGGAGAAATACCATGAGGGGCTAATTGTCCTCTCGGGTGGTATTGGTAGTGAGGTATATTCCCATGTGGTAAGCGATGACATAGCCGTGCTTGATGCGGCAATCAAATGGTACAAGCAGACTTTTGGGGAGGATTATTATCTGGAATTACAGCGTTGTGCAGACAGTGACTTAACCTGCGACACGCCGAGTGTTCTGATGCTTGAACAGCAAAGGGTTAATGCCGTTCTCATGCAAAAAGCAAAGGAATCTGGTGTAAAGGTTGTAGCCACAAATGATGTCCATTATGTGGCTCCAACCGATGCAAAAGTTTACAATGTTCAACTATGCGCTGCAACTGATAAGACGATGGAAGAACTTGCTGCACAGATACCAACTACAACTTGCTGGCTGAGAAGCAGAAAAGAGATGTGCGAACTGTTTGTGGATGTTCCTGAAGCTATAGCCAGCACGATGGAGATATTTGACAAGGTTGAGTTCTATGACATACGCCATGCTCCCATCGTTCCAGCTATTTTCATTCCCAATGGTTTCGGGAATGAGAGAAGGGAAAAGGAGGACAACTATCTGGAACACCTTTCTTTTTCCAAAGCAAAACAGATTTATGGAGAATCGCTTCCTGAAGATGTTTCTGATAGGCTGAAGTTTGAGCTGCAAATTATCAAACAGAGAGCGGCTTCTGGCTATTTCCTCTTTTTACAAGATGTAGTCCATACTGCTCAATCAGAGCTTGGCGTATGGGTCGGCCCTGGTCGCGGCTCAGCTGCTGGCAGTCTTGTATGTTATTGCTTGGGTATTACCAAGATTGACCCATTGAAACACGGTTTACTCTTTGAACGTTTCCTAAGTCCAGAAGGTACGATGTTCCCAGACATAGATATAGACTTCGACGATGAAGGTAGAGAACGTGTCCTTGAATGGCTTCAACAAAAATATGGCAAGGACTGCTGTGCGCATATTGTTTCTTTCAATAATTATTGTGCGGCAACGGCGTTTAGTGCGGTGGCAAGAGCATATCAAATGCCTGTTTTAAGGAGAGCAAGCATTTATCATTCCCTTATAGACGAACCTTGGCTTTCTATAAAGGATGCCATTAATCATTATCCATTAATAGAAAAGAGAATACATGAATATGGACTTCCATTGCGAACCATTTCAACGTTAGAGCAAAAAACATGGGGATTAGGTGTCCATGCTTGTGGGGTTATTGTTGCTGACGAGCCAGTATCTAATTGGGTACCTGTTTCAACTTGTTCCATAGAAGATTCAAAGGGTGATGAACAAATAGTGAACTGCACTCAATATGATGGATGGCATGTGGAGTCGTCAGGTCTTGTAAAATTTGATTTTCTTGGTCTCAAAACGCTTTCACAGATGAGGGATATTTGCGAAAGTATCAAAGTTCACTATGATAAGGATTTCGATATTGAAAAGATTCCGATTGATGATGCAAAGACGATGGAACTGTTTCAAACAGGCCAAACCGATGACGTGTTTCAGTTCAGTTCAAAAGGGATGCAAAACTACTTGCAAGAACTTCATCCTACATGCTTCGAGGATTTGGTCATCTTGAACTGCATGTATCGACCGGGGCCGATGGAATATATTTCAACTCTCGTCAGGCAAAAGAATTCCAAGAAAGAAGTCAAGTATATGATTCCTTGCTCGGAAAAGTATCTTCACAATACTTATGGCATTATTGTTTATCAGGAACAGATAATGATGCTTTCCCGATTGATTGCCGACTTTGATAGAAGTGAGAGCGACTTGCTAAGAAAAACCCTCGGTAAAAGGAAGATGGATGTACTTTCAGTTCTGAAGCCTCGTTTCATAGAAGGTGGCATAAAGAATGGACACAAAAAGAATGCCCTTGAAAAAGTATGGAATGAAATGGAGGCTAAAGGTATGTACGCTTTCCAAAAGTCTCATGCTGTTTGCTACACTTGGCTGGCCTATCAAATGGCTTATTTAAAAGCCTATTATCCCGATGAGTTCAAACAGGTTATGGAGAAATATAATACAGACTGATTTCATAATAGGTCTTGTATTTATAAATTGAAATTTCATAAAATTTCTTTTGATGATGAACTTTTCATTGACCTCTGCCACCAGTTGGCTGAGGTCTTTGTTTACTTTGCATCGAACTTAGTTATAAACCCTTTAATAAATCACATGATGGCAACAAAAGTATTAAGCAACGAGTTCATGCAGAAGATCATGAATGAAGAAGCATGGAAAGAACTTTCAAACACCTTCAACTGGTCGGAGACCCTGTTGGAGAAGTATCAGGACAAGGTGGACTGGAATGAAATATCTGGAAACAGATGCATATGCTGGACAGTCCCTATGCTTCAAAAGTTTAAGCATCGCATCAACTGGGATGTTTTCTCTGACACTATTGGTGAGGAGGCACTGCCGGAAAACATTCTGGAAACGTTCAAGGACAAGTGGAACTGGCATAAGCTGTCTTCGAATGTAGAAGTGTCCTTATCGTACGACTTGTTAGACAAATTTGCAGACCTTTGGGATTGGGAGGAAGTTATCGACCGCTACTGCAATAACTTCTATGAAGGCCACGCCATCGAGTTCTATGAACGGTACAAGGACCATATCCCTGCTGCCAAGGTTCAGAATTCACGCCTTTGGCAAGAGATGGTCAGCCAGCAAAAATGCCAGCTCATTGCCGAGATTACGGCATGATGCCAACAACCTCTGCCGCACTCGTCGGCAGAGCTCTTTTTATGGAAGTTTGAAACGAACCCAATTTCATATAAGCTTTTAACTATGACATACAAAGAATTGCTCGACAGTATTATACTAAAAGATGTACTGGATAACCCCACCAGCCTCATTAACATCAACTTGAACGATGTTAAAGAATTGTTCCGGCAAGATGAGGACATTCGTGCATTCGATGTAAGAGTCAGCTCTATCGGGGAACAACGCATGGAACGGGTCATGAAAAAGATGAAAGAGGAAACTGATTCCAGTCTCAGTTTTTCGAGCGCTCTTATCTTTTTCTTCTTCCCAGAGAGTCATCCACTGCTGATGTCAGAAATACAACCGCTCAGTGAATGGATAGAGTCTGCTCCAGGTGAGTTTTTACTAACGTGGGGAATGGCGACTCAATCCTCTCAGGAACTTCGCATAATCGTATTATTACAGTAAAAAGAGACTATGCCGGGAAAGAAACAGAAAGATTCAGACCCAGCCTGGAGTCACAAGAATGACTACCCTATAGAGGAGGTCTGGAACACCGACAACACCTTAGCCCAGCTGATAGCACCTCGCTCGCTTGCTACCCATCACCCCTTGAATTCCACGATGGTGCTAACCTCGCTGCCGATGCAGAGTGCAATGACGATGGTGTCGGCAGCGAGATGGTAGACCGTTGGCGTCAGCGTGTCACCCAGCTTTGCCGGTATTCTGTATTCCACCCGTAGTCCACGCACCTCGAAGCCGTCGGGCAGCAGCTCCATCGCCATGCGGATGTAGTTGGCATTGTTCACGTGGCGGTTATAGTCGATGTCGGCCCTCATCACACTGATGGGGGCCTTCACGTCTCCACCCTCTTTGGGCAGGATGATGCGTCGGTCGCCGTAGGTCATGTCCAGCTGCGGCTCCAAGGTCATTGAGGCCATCGTGGCCTCATCCACGCGCTTCAGCTTTCCTGTAGACTTGTCGACAAAGGCCCCCATGCTCCACGTGCGGTAGCAGGGCACTCCCTCGGCATCATAGATGAAGGTGTTGCGAAATCCGAACATTGGCTTCATGCCGTAGACGGAAGTCGTCACCGTCAGCTTCTCCTTAAACTTAGGTACGCGTACCACTTCCACCTGCCTCGACGCCAGCAGCTGAGCCATGTTCTGCTCGGCGAAATACTTGCTGACGCCAGGCTCCGAGTCGATCCACATCTCCGAACAGTCCTGCATCATCTGCAGGGCGGAGAAGAGTTTCAGCCGCCCCTCGCTGTCGCAGGTGCTCGTCGTCACTTGATATTGAAGGCTATACATTTGAGAGTTGAGAGTTGAGAGTCAGTTGAGAGTTTAGAGTTTAGAGTTGAGAGTCAGTTGAGAGTTATGTAACTTCGTTCCATGACTTTTGTCGCGACTCGGCAAAGCTAATGCAAGCATTGCTTTGCTCTCGCTGCTCCAAAAGTTCTTTCTCCGCTTTGCTACGAAAGCGTCGCTACGCGCCGAGCGGAGAGTTATTGCTCCGCTTTGCTCCGCAAGCGCCCCTGCGGCCGAGCGGAGAGTTCTGAACCGCGACGCAGTCGCTTTGAACCGCGCGCAGTCGCATTGAACCATTTGAACCGCGACAGAGTCGCAAAATTCGCCTGCAAAATTACAAATAATCTACGAATAACGAGTGTTCGATATTTCCCCATTATTGCTTGCTTTGTATCTGCAAAAGGCCGCATGCCCATTATCCCAATGCCGAGAAACTGCCCTGCATTTATTTACCAGCATTTTTTATTTTCTGCTGCAATTCTGCCACTGCTGCAATACTTGCTGATAATCAACGGGTTGCGAGTGGCAACAGTGTGGCAGTATGGCAGCAAATCTCGATTTTAACACTAAATTAACAAACTTTTTGCATGTAATTTGGCGGAAATGGTTGCATTTTTGAACTTTTTTTTGTATCTTTGTATTCTGAATCCGGACACCCTCTGTTAACCTCGGGATAACGAATTCATCAGTATTTTATTAACAAGAAAGGAGAAAATAATGGCAAATGAAAACTTCGACTTCGACTGTGTGCCCAGCGGTTATACGCTTTGTTTCAACGATAGCTGTCCTCTGAGCCAGCAGTGTCTGCGACATCTCGCAGGCAAGCATGTGCCCGACCATCTCACGAAGGGCATGAGTGTTTATCCCAACGCCTATGCCGATGGCCAGTGCGATCATTTCAAGCAGATTCGCGTGGTCAGGGCGGCACGCGGCTTCGGCGACATCCTCGCGAAGGTGCGGCGCAACGACTATTCCCCCATGCGTAGTCGTCTCATCAAGATTCTTGGCAGTGGCGGTACGTTCTATCGCTATCGCAATGGCGAACGCCTCCTCATGCCCGAACAGCAGGAGGCCATCCGTCAGATCTTCCGCAACTTCGGTTACGACGACAACGTGCAGTTCAACGGCTTTGTCACCGTCTACGACTTCACATGACGCGTTACCAGAATCGTTACCGCTATCTGGTAATGTCGTTACCGCTATGTGGTAATGCCGTTACCAGCATGTGGTAGAGCCGTTACCACAATGCGGTAAAGGGCCTACCACTATGTGGTATCTCTTCTACCGCATACAGGTATTGCTCCTACCGCATGCAGGTATCGTATTTACCACACGCTGGTAAGTAAAACACCCTGTTTCTCAACCCTTCTCAACAATTCTCAACCCTTCTCCGCTCTGCCCGTAGGGACGCTTTCTTTCTCCATTTCATTACGAAAGCGGCAGAGCTGAGCGCGTAGCGTAGCGGAGAAAGAACATCTCAACTTCTCAACATCTCAACTTCTCAACATGATTAAGATAACAACCATCAAGACTACCCGGACCAACCGGTTATCCAGAAAACTCATCACGCTCGGCGAACTTGCTGAGGCCGTGCGCCACGACACCCCGAATGGCGACATACAAACGTTGCGCTTTGCGCTGAAAAACCAACTTCACTCAAGCGACGACAGTTCTGATTTGGAATACGAAAGCATCGCGCGACTGCCCATCGTCTATCCCGCTGCAGAGCTAAGCATCGACGATGACGGCAACAAACAAGTACGCGTCTTCAATGGATTGCTCACTCTTACCGCAGGACCGTTGCACGACGAGGAGGAAGCCGCGCGTGTGAAGGCACTTGCCGCCGTGTTGCCTACAACGGTAGCTGCCGTCAGAGGCTGTGGCGGACACTCTGTGAAGATCATCGTGCGCGCCACACGTCCCGATGGTACGCTACCAAAGGGCGACGAAGCCTTGGAAGCCTTCTGCCGACAGGCCTATCCCCTGGCAACCAGCATATATCAAGGGCTGCTTCAACTCGCTGGCGTCGGCGAAGACATCAGCGTGGAACCTGCACTTCATGGCAGCGAGAGTCAGCTGCTTTGGGCAGGATTCCGCATGACGTACGATGCGAGTCCCTATCTTCGCGAAGATGCCGACGCATTGTTCGTTCCCGACAATAACTACCTGCTCCGCACCAACGACTGCACAATCCTTCCTGCTCCTGCAGATGAAGAGGAGAAGGAAGTGGGCCACGAGACGCGCCAGCTGATAGAATTCTTCCGTCAGCGCTATGCCCTCCGACAAAACATGGTGATGGGCTACACTGAGTATCGACCTCTGAAAAAGTGGCACCAAGGCTGGCGGCCTGTCGACGAGCGTGTGCTGAAAGGCTTCACCGTGGAGGCGCGCATAGAAAAGATCAACGTCTGGGACCTGGATGTGTCGCGCTATATGAAGTCGAGCTTCGTGAAGGCCTACGACCCCATTGAGGAATATCTCTGGAATCTGCATGGAAAATGGGATGGCCTCGACCACATAGGCAATCTCGCAAAGACCGTACCCACCGATAACCCCCATTGGCCCATGTGGTTTCGCACGTGGTTCCTGGGCATGGTGGCTCAGTGGATTGGCAAAAACACCCGCTACGGCAATTCGCTGGTGCCCCTGCTCATCTCTAAGCAAGGCTACAACAAGTCGACGTTCTGTCGCTCGCTCCTTCCACCTGATCTGAAATGGGGCTTCACCGACAACCTTGTGCTTTCTGAGAAAAAGGCTGTCCTGCAGGCCATGAGTCAGTTCCTACTCATCAACCTCGACGAGTTCAACCAGATATCGCCAAAGGTGCAGCAAGGATTCCTGAAGAACATCATCCAACTGGCATCGGTGAAGGTGAAGCGGCCCTACGGCAAGCATGTCGAAGACCTGCCGCGCCTGGCATCGTTCATCGCTACATCGAACATGTCGGATGTGCTCACCGATCCTTCCGGCAACCGTCGTTTCATCGGTGTTGAGATTACGGGACCCATCCGGCTTCCGCAGCACATCAACTACGAGCAACTCTACGCCCAAGCATTGGCACTCCTCGAGCAGGGCGAATCCTACTGGCTCGACGACAAGCAGACCCGCGTGCTCATGGACTCGAACAAACAGTTCCGACAGCAGTCGCCCGAGGAACTCTTCTTCCATGAGTGCTTCGACATTCCTGCCAGCGAGGACGAGGGGCAGTTCATGACGCCCACCGCCATCCTCAACATCGTGAAACGCCACGCCGGCTCTGCCCTTCCCCGTTGCAATGTGTCGGGCTTTGGCCGCATCTTGGCCAATATGGAAGGTCTCATACGCGATCGTGCTAATTGCGGCACCGTGTATCTCGTCACTCCGAAATTGCACGATTAGTCATCCTTCTCGTGTCGAAATTGCACGGTTTTTCATCCTAAAATTGATGCGAAAAACCGCCTTTTTTAGGATTTGCTGCAATTCTGCCACTTTGCTGCCACTTGCAACCTGTTGACTATCAACGAGTATTGCAGCAATGGCAGAATTGCAGCAAAAAAATATAATTGCTGGTAAAAGCGACAGCTGCAACATCTTTCACTTTTATCCGCCCTGCAGGCTCCTTACACGTTGCCATCTCCCTCCCTACGGGGGAGGGTCGGGGTAGGGCTCTTACTCGCCCTGCAGGCTCCTTACCTGCTGCCATCTCCCTCCCTACGGGGGAGGGTCGGGGTAGGGCTCTTTCCCGCCCCACAGGTACTCCGCAAGCCTTGCGAAAGTGCAAAAAACAACGAGATTATTTGTTTTCTTCAAAGAATCTTCTTATCTTTGCAGAAATGAATTGAACGATGAGCAGATCTGACTATATATGCATCTTGCAGTCATGCAGTAACAAGCTGAAAACCGAATATGGCATCAAGTCGCTTCGGCTTTTCGGCTCAATAGCTCGTGGCGAAGACCACGAAGGAAGCGACGTAGATGTTTTCGTGGACACGGAAACGCCTAATCCGTTTCTCTTAATGGATGCCAAAGACTACTTGGAACAGCAAGTGGGCCGCTCAGTTGACATCGTTCGCAATCATACAAACCTAAATCCCCGTTTACGCCATAGAATCGAACGCGATGGAGTCACTATCTTCTGAACAGAGAGTATTTCAGTAACGAGCTTACCCCTTTTGAACAAGCCCTTCAATTCTTTATCAATTCGCTGTCAGAGCCAGCATAATTCTTCAGCATCTCAGACTGTCCCGCTTCCTGCCCTACGGCCTTAACGCACCGCAGATGTTTTACTCATTCCATTCTCAAGCATATGTGGATGTTGATTGTAAGAAGCAATAAAGGTGCGAATTCGCACCTTTATCTTTTGACCCAATGATGGCAAATCTTTATTTATAGGCAGTTCCTATTACCTGAACTCCACCTCCTAGGGCAGCTGCTAGTTTGTTCGGGTTGTCATGCACGAGAATCACGCCAGCCCCCAACTTGGCAGCTTTCTTTTTCAACTTCTTCAGGGCATCCTTATATCCCATGCTTGAGCCCAGCGAACCACCCCAACCAGATGTAGCTTTCAGTTCACTGACACGCTTTAGTCCGATGACATCACTTTCCACATACGTCACCACCACTTTCTTCCAGTCGGCCTTGCCCTTCACTTCTGGCACCTCTATGCCCTGCGAACATTCCTCCTTCCTGCCCGAAGCATACTCGATGTACTTGATCTCGCGCTTGTTCTTCTCATTCAGCATTTCCTCCCCCGGGAATTGATACTGAATGCTCGTCTCGCCATTCTTCACAATCTTCACATTCAGTTCCTCACCCGAGCGCAGCACCACCTTGTCCTGCGCCTTCGCACCCACAGCCACCATAGCCGTCAGTGCCACCAGAATCATTTTCTTCTTCATGTTCTTTCCTTTCTTTTGTTAGTTAATAATATGCTTTTTTTGCATTTAACACTAGTGTCCTTGCGCTTCCAAAACACTCCGCAAAATTACTCCTTCTTCCCAACCCCTCCAAGCAAAATCTCATCACAAGCCTTGCGAAACTGCAAAAAAGAAAATTCAACGAAAAAACTTTTTGATTACAAGATTTTATTTGTAACTTTGCTGCGTAGAAGATATTAGCCTATGAACTATCCTCTTATTTCAGAATACATAGAAGCCATTAAGGCCGCTGAAGATAACTTTGAACAATTGAGTTATCTAAGGCCTGTATTGGATGATGACGGTCTACCAGTAATGACAAGCGGCAACTTTGCTGTCGTCTTCAAGATGAAAGATGAGCGAGATGAGAAATACTTTGCCGTGAAGTGCTTCACCAAAGAGCAAGAAGGACGTGAAGAGGCTTACCACCAGATTACAGAAGAACTGAAAAATGTTTCTTCTCCCTATCTAACTTCTGTCCGTTATTTGGATAAAGAGCTATTTGTTGATACAGACCAGACTAACGAAACTGAATTCCCTGTATTGCTTATGGATTGGGTAGAAGGCTTGACTTTAGACAAGTACTTTCGTGCGAATCTTGACGACAAGTTCGCCTTGGAGATGCTTGCCTACCGTTTCAGTCAACTGGCACAGTGGCTCATTCCCCAACCCTTTGCTCATGGCGACTTGAAACCAGACAACATCTTAGTCCGTGAAGACGGCACGCTTGTCCTAGTCGATTACGATGGTATGTACGTCCCTGCTATGAAAGGCCAAAAGGCTCGTGAACTTGGCTCACCAGATTTCCGCCACCCGAAAAGAACAGAGAATGATTTCGATGAGCGTATTGATGATTTCCCTCTGGTATCTATTTTGCTATCTCTAAAAGCCACTTCTATTAATCCTCAATTGTTAGAGATTTATGGTACGGTAAATAGTCTGCTCCTTTCACAAAATGATTATAGTAACATACACAAGAGTCATACTATAAACCTCTTATTTCATATTGCAGACTTTGAGATTAAAGTATTAGTAAGCACCCTAATTCTTCTTTTGAAATCTGCATACTCATATTGCGGAAATGCTTTAACAATCTGTACAGAACATGAAGAAATTTTTGATTTGTTTAACTGGTTGATTGGTCATAAATATGCATATATTTCAACATTACAAACGACATGTTCTATTGAAGAGCTAAACCAATCAACAAAAGATGAAGATAATCTTGTATATTATGATAGGAATGGTTATAAACTTCTGAAAGCATATGATTTATTTATGTATCATTTGGATGAGTGTCATGTTCGTGAGGGATGTAGAATTATTTGTGACAATGCATTCCGCAATTGCCCAGCAGGCCCTCCAAAAAGGATATGGCTACCAGATAGCATCATCAATATTGGAATTGATGCCTTCACAACTAACAGCTCACCTACGATAACGGAAATTATAGTTCCTGACGGGCAGATTGAGCGATTTTCAGCATTAATGCCTCAATATAGCCATTTACTACTTGAAGAATCATTAATGACAGAGGCAACGAAAGAAGATATAAATGAAGGAAACAAAGACCATCAAGGATGTGTTTATAGTAAAGACGGAAGGCGATTACTTTATTGCTCAAAAAGTTGGGAGAAAGAGGTTATTCAAATAGATGAAGGAATAATTATCATATGTGATAGTGCTTTTGAATACCTTGGGCATATTTATGGAAGTATTACATCGTCTTCTTTGAGCCATGTGCATACACCAAAATCCCTACAAATAATAGGGCGCGGCGCATTTTATGGTTGCTCATCCTTGACCAATATTATTATTCCGAATTCGGTTACCAGAATCTCTTCTGGAGCATTTTGTGCTAGTGGATTAATTTCTATATGTATTCCAGAGTCTGTTGTTTTTATTGATATTTATGCATTTGCTGAATGTCCTCACCTCAAAAAAGTAACATTTTTAGGAAAATCAACAATTGTAGATAATGATGTCTTTTCTGGGTCTAATATGATACAAATTATTGAAGTACCAATGGGGGCAAAAGAATATTACAGCAAAGTTTTGTTTAATTATTCACATCTTATAGTCGAAGGAAAATGAACTATCCTCTTATTTCTGAATATATTGAAGCCATTAAGGCCGCTGAAGATAACTTTGAAGAACTCTGTTATCTAAGGCCTGTATTGGATGATGACGGTCTACCAGTAATGACAAGCGGCAACTTTGCTGTCGTCTTCAAGATGAAAGATGAGCGAGATGAGAAATACTTTGCCGTGAAGTGCTTCACAAAAGAGCAAGAAGGACGCGAAGAGGCTTACCACCAGATTACAGAAGAACTAAAAAATGTTTCTTCCCCGTATCTAACTTCTGTCCGTTATTTGGATAAAGAGCTATTTGTTGATACAGACCAGACTAACGAAACTGAATTCCCTGTATTGCTGATGGATTGGGTAGAGGGCAAGACTTTGGATAAATATCTATTCGAGATATGCACCAGCATGATGCGATATCATAAAGATCAGTGGAAGTATATGTCAGGGAAGTATGCCCTTCAATCACTTGCATTTAGCTTTGAAAAATTGGGAACATGGCTCAAATTGCAATCTTTTGCCCATGGAGATTTAAAACCAGACAATATTTTAGTGCAAAAGAACAAATCACTTGTTCTTGTCGATTATGATGGAATGTATGTTCCATCAATGAAAGGTCAAAGAAGTCGCGAATTAGGTTCTTTGGATTTCAGACATCCACAGAGAACGGATAAAGATTTTGACGAGAATATTGACAATTTTCCAATTGCCTCTATTCTTCTATCTTTGGAGGCTATAGCCTATGATGCTGACTATTTTGTTAATTATGGTGCTCCAGATAGACTTTTGTTCTCCGCACATAATTATAGAAACATTACAAGATGCGAACTTATAAAAAAACTTCTAGACGTAGATGATAAAAGATTAAGCAAAGCAACTCGCCTATTTATTGAAGAATTATTAAGAGTGTCTGATTTCCTCCCCCTTAACGGATTAGAGATTCCAAAAGTATATGGTTACAAGCAAGATGGAAATCTTGTTGTTTGCGACACCAACTTCAGCAATATTGGTGATAAGGTATCGGGAGTGTTTGGTAATACAATTTATCAATACGAATCAGAATATAATCTAAACAGCTTTGATATAAATAAACATATCACCTTGTCGTTAAATGAACAGGGAAAGATATCTATAAAACTATCTGAAGATACAATCTTTGCCATTCCACGTTTGTTTATTCCTTTCAAATACAATAGGGTTGACATTCTAATCAAAGGCGATATCATCGAACATTTGATAGGAGACAATTATATAAAACAAGATTATCTCATTCTCAACGGAAAAAGATATAATCATATCAAGTATTTGCTTACTTTAAAAAACTATCATTTATTAGGTAAACTTGACGTAAATGGGAATGTCAAAGAGTATTATCTTATTGGACCTAATGAAAAAGTGATTTTTTATACAAAGATAAAAGATTCATTTATATTTATGACCTCTCAATACGGAAGCTTTGAATTGATTGGTCAAAATGAAAAAGAAATTTGGTATTTTAACGACACGCAAGGACTTAAGAAATATAAAAAAGACGAGAGGATAGATTTAACAAAAGCACATGTGCACAAAGATCAATATGCTTATCTTATTGTAACAAATCATTTTATTTATTTGAATAATCGTCCTTTTCAGAAAGAGTTTGAACTTGTGGGAAAATACCAAGCGAATTGGATAGTAGCCATATATAGAACAAAGCCTCCAAAGAGTGAAGGATACAAGGGCATATCTTTGGAATATGATTTAAAACAGGTCGTTTTGCCTGGCTCTTTGTTTTGTGGGTATCAATATGGCTTTCTTAAATACAAAAACGGTAATAGCCCAGAACCATATTATTCATTATATGATTCCAAGGGATTTTGTATTGGTCTATCAGAACTTGGTAATATATTTAAGACACATTTACCTGTTGCTCGCAAATACGACTATAATACTGGTACCGACATGCTAGCTGGACTATTTGACCTTTCCCAAAACAAGCAAATAGTTCCAAACAATTTCAATGATATAGATTATAGGATAGTTGAAAACAACATGATCTCGATTGTTATGATTCTGCATAATGAGAAAAGACTGTATGGAGTTTTCCTTAACGACAATATAATTATACCAATTCAAGAATATGACGAAATAAAGTTTAACGTCTGGACAAATCGGTTTATCTGTGTGCAGGAGAACGAAGATACAGATGTTAAGAAATTATACAAATGGGATGGTACTTTTATAACTAATTACCAATATGCTGTTGCACCTCTTCGCTATTACGATTCTTGGCAACAAGAATGTTACTCAAATAGCGTTTTCAAGGTTTTTGATAAAGATTTTGACCGAGAGTATAAGGATGAGGAAGAAGAATTCCGTCTTTGCATAAATGACAAGATGGTTTCGAAATGCTACTTTAAGTCTATTTCATGGTGTCAAACAGTCGAAGACTGGCAATCTGATGTACATGATATTCTGAGATGTGTAGGTTCCAATGGTAAAAGAGGTTTATTTCATGTTGGCCTAAACAAATGGGTGGCTCCGATAGAATACGATTCAATAGAATTTGATCGATTATTTGGAATACCAGTGATTATACTTGATGGTAAAATACTTCTAAATAATAATTATGAAGAGGTCTATATAGGCGAAGATATAAATATTATCAATTACTCATGGATATATGTAATTAAAGACAATGCATTAAATAAATATGTATTTTATAATCCTTTCAAAGGAGAAATCATAGAGGATTTGAAACAAAACGATGGTATTATCAGCAGTAAATATTTTAAGTTTAGTATAGCTGACGAAAAATATCTATGGTTAAAAGACTTGAAATTTGAGCCAAACGGTGAATGTTATTCAAACAATAGTGATCAATAACTATAATTATTATATTATGAAGTTTCAGAATTAAAAATGTCTATATGAACTATCCTCTTATTACAGAATACAATGAAACCATTAAGGCTGCAGAAGATAACTTTGAAGGACTCAGTTATCTACGGGCTGTATTGGATGAAGACGGTCTACTAGTAATGACGAGCGGCAATTTTGCAGTAATCTTCAAAATTGAAGATAAGCGAAACGAGAAACACAATGCGGTGAAGTGCTTCATCAAGGAACAAAAAGAACGCAAAGAGGCTTTTGAGTCAATGCTTTTGAATTATATGGATATAATTGAAGTCTTTCCATTTTGTTAAAACCATAAAAGGAAATAAGAAATGAATATTTACGAGATTAACGTTTCAAAAGAATATCGACAAATTGTTGACCATATTAAAAATGGCCTAAAGGATATTTTCTCTCACTCCTATGCATCTGAAGGGGATATCTATGTTGTAAATCATTTTCCTGCGGCAACAGATGGGTTTGGTGAAACAGAATTGTTGATTTTTATAAACATCCCTGATAAAAAAGGTAATTATTACTGGCATAAAGATAATAATAAGCGGTACTATCTAAATAGCCTTGTGATAGGAATTAAGGTGCTGTATGATAACAGTATTACCAATGCAGATGATAGGAATCTTTATTCATCCGAAGGCTACCTTGATTATATTGACGAATTGGAAGGTGAAAAATTCAATTTGCTAAAGTTCTCTTCATATTGTAACAATACCCTTAGAAATTGTGCCTATTTCTATTGGATTGTAACGTCTCATTGCAAGAAATCATTCACTAATAATCACATATTATTTAATACTCGACTTGATATTTCTAAGATATTGTATTCTGCATGTCATAGGACTATATTTAAACAAGGCATTAACTGCTTTGGTAAAGTTGACGATCTGGGGATTATGGTTAGAAACTATATTGATGAGGCGAATAGCAGAACGGAAATAGGAATCCTGACAAAGAATCGAATAGAAAAAATAACAGAAAAGGGCGTGAAGACTCCTCTTAGAGTTCTAGCCAATCAAGGTAAGACTATCACTATTTTACGAGGGAAAGCTGGTAGTGGAAAAACCTTAATGCTTACAAGAGTTTTTTATAATGTCATTGCATCTGGGCAACATTGTCGTTTTCTAACATTCAACCATTTATTGGTATTTGATTTAAAACATTGTTTACGCAGAATACCGATTTTTAGGAATACAAATGCATATATTCACACTTTACATTATTTCTTTTATCATTTTTCTAAGAAAATGGGAATTCATTCACTTTTTACTGAGAAAAGATTAAAAGAGCTGATGGATGTTTGTGTACAAAGAATTGATATAGCAAATAAGTATATTCAATTCTTTAAGAATGAAACTGATAAATGGCCTAATAGTGAGCAGTTTTGGGAAAAATATAGAGATAAGATAGATTCTGGTGATTATTCAGAAATCACCAAGTATCTAAAGTATTTAGATATCAATATCTACAACACGGAATCATTAGCAAATTTAAAAGAAAATTATATACGTAGAAGAAAAGACTTACTATCAAACGAACTTGGTAATGAATTGTTTATTGCTGATTATAATAAGGTGTTAGAAAATACATATTTGATGTTAGACAATCCATATGAGTTTTATGAAAAATATGACATAAAAAACAGGCGAGAGTTGTTGAATCTCATGGCTAAAACGGATAAGAAGCATGATGAAGACTTTACTCTAGATTATCAATATGATGAATTTAGGCAAGATATTAATAATACAGTCATGCATGCGAAATGGTCGAGAAGTGTACTTGTTGATGAGGCCCAAGATTGTAATGATTACGAGAAACTTATTTTAATGAAGGTGTATGGTCCAGAAAATATTGTTGTTACATCAGGTGGTAAGGACCAGTTAATAAGAACTCCACTCGTTACAGACTGGACACATGCATTTGAAAAACGAATTCCAGTTGATTATCCTCCACTAACAGGCAGATGTTATCGGCAAAAAGAAAATATTGTCAAGTTTGTAAATTCATTTGGAGAACACTTTAAGACAGCAAGTCCCATTAAATCAGCGATTGAGACTTATGGACTAGGACGTGTAATAATAGACACAAGAAATAGCATCCGAGGGTTTTCTAACGAAACGCTAAATCAAATTAGGACAGAAGGCAAGGTTCAAGGTTGCTCTGATTATGAGAATTGTTTAGTCTTGCTTCCTACAACAGGGTATACCTCTAAAACAAAGGAAAAGGGAATTTTTATTGACGAGTTAGATAATGTTGATATTGCTGACAAATCAACAAACAGAAAATTAGGTGTTTCATGTCAAGAATTGAAAATATGGAATGGAATAGTTGATAGAAAAAGCGCGTTATCTGTCCCAGCGGCTAATCAAACAAGATTTATATTTTATGAGTCGTGTCGAGGCTTGGAAGCTTGGAATGTTTTATGTGTTGACTTGGACACCTTTTATTATAATATGCGTTCTAGCAAAGATGCAGAATTATATGCAAGAAAAAATCCAGAATTTTTCTCAAATGAAGAAGATTTAAAGAGTCAATTTGCCTTGCACTGGGTATATATGGCTATTACACGGCCTATAGATACTCTTTACATTAAATTAGGGAATCCCTCAAACGAGTTCTCACAAAAAATTGTGGAGTTTGGAAAAGAATGTGGAGCAGAAGTATTGTATGATCCTCAAATTGAAACAACTACTGATGAATTGCCATTTTAAAATGATAACACATGAAGAAAGAAATAACAATCGAAGAGCTACTTAAGATTGAAGCCGAGTTTATTGAGAAACAGAAAACTATTTCCAAAGTTCTTACAGAGGAACAGGGAATAGTTCCAGCCAATTATAATGATGCACTCTTCTTTTTTAATCAAAATCACATAGCAATACAAGCGCGTAATTTGACCAATAAACTCAAGTTCGAATTGTCAAAATGGCAACTGACAAAGTTTGAGATGCTAATGTTGCTATGCTATCAAGGAGATTTGTCGGAGGTTTTTGATTATGGGAATCCTCGCAAGTCTCCCTATCCTATAAATAAGATGTGCATGGCTTTGGACACCGTTTTAATAAAAGCTCCCACATGTACAGAGTCGCCTTTGTATCGCCGTCACCGGAAAAATGATGTTGTTGATTTCTGTGAAGGTGAGATAAGGACTTTTCCCTATTACCTTACAACTTCTACAAACTATTGTAATCAACCATGTCACCAACTGATAATCATGCCAAACTTAGATCATACTAAGGCTAAGGCTTTGTACAAGATACGGAATGATAAAGAAGAATACCAAGTAAATTTCAAACGAGGCTCATCGTTCCTTATTGAAAATGTTGAGACCTTTGAGGAAGAAGGCATTGAATATAAAAGAATCTGGATGAAAGAATTGTAAAGATTTAACAATATGATAGACGAAAGAGAAATAATGAAGCATAATGCTGACATGGCTTAGCATCTCAACAACAAAAAGAAGCAGAAATTATACGTAGAGAATTATTTATGAATATATTCTAACAACAAATGGAATTGTAAATATTTAGCAGCATATTATGACTTTTATTGAAAAAGGAAGTAAACAATGACATATAATGAACTATTAGGTAAAAAAGAGTGGTGGCTCAAATGTAATGAGATACTGAGCAGAGACCATTTTAGGTGTAGAGATTGTGGATGCCTTGGTTTCCATAATGGGAAAAACTACATTAATATTAATTGTATGGCGGAAATGGATTATATTCTTGATGAATGGCGGTTTAAAGGTAAACGCTTTTCAGACTTCATTAACAATCCCCCCAAGAGTGCATTTTCGAAGATAAAAGGAATTAAGATGGAAGAAGAGGGTTGTGGCCATGATTTGAGAATATATCGGCTAAATCTATTCTCATGTAAATGTCCTTTTTTTCATTCTTCGTTTCGGACTCCAACTAAGATTTTCTTGCTAACAACCAAAGAGGTAGACATTATTGATGCTGATATTATTTATATTGGAGATTTAGTACATAGAAATGACTCACTTTCAGTTAATGGAGAAGCATATCTATTCAGTTTCGAGAGTATGATGACGGATGGTATCTATGTTATTACCGAGTATAAGGAATCTTTCTTATATATTAGTGTTACATATGAGAATAAGCTATTATTTTTTAGTTTTAAGCCCTGTAACTTTGGAATGCCAGGGTTAAACATTCATCATACATATTACATGAGGGGATGTAAACCTTGGGAGTATAAAAATGAATCGTTAGTAACACTTTGTGAGAGTTGCCACAAGAAAAGACATGAAACTTTATCAGTTCCACTATATGATAAATACAAAAGACTAATTAGTAACCTTATCCCTTGTGATAGATGTGGCGGTAGTGGATATTTACCTCAATACAGCCATGTTGAACACGGAATATGTTTCAAGTGTAGTGGTGAAGGTGTCGTTTTGAATGAGTAGTCATTTATTTAATGTTTTTTCATCTAATCTAAAATATGGAGCAGTTTAACTATTACATTTTTAAGAACTGATGAACATTAAAGGAGAAAATGATTTACTCAGGAATATACCTAGATATATTCAAAATAGGAAACCAGGTTATAGGGCACAAATAAGAGTTGAGTATTGTTATGAAGAAACAGAATCTTAAGCGATAGTGAGATAATGAAAAAGGTATTTTTTATCCTCTCCCTCCTCCTTCTCCTCTGCCTCGCCCCGATGCCCTATGGCTATTATCAGCTGGTGCGGTTTGTGGCGATGGTGGTGTTCGGAGTGATGGCTTACAAGTATTACGAAGAGAAGAAGAATGCGTTGGCAATCACGTTTGGCGCATTGGCATTGCTGTTCCAGCCGTTTGTGAAGGTGGCGCTGGGACGAACAATGTGGAATGTCGTGGACGTGGTTGTGGCAATAGGACTAATCGTTCTCTATTATAAAGAACGAAATCAGTCAGGAATGTAATAATAGAGTTGTTTCGGCTATGGAAACATCGGGTAGAGGGGTGAACGCAACTTTCGCATGATTTCCAGCAGACGTTCTGCACTGCCACTTCGGAACTTGAGTGGGAGCGTGTGAAGTTGCTCTTCTGTGATGAAAAAGGAGAAACCTTGTAGCCGGTCATAAAGGTCAGGATATTTAGCTTGGACTTGTTCAGCCATCGCGTCAAACAAGTCGTTGCCTTTCCCTTTCGGGTCAACCAAATTCATATACAGCGATTCGCCATTCATTGGACCGGTGGGTGCAAATGCCATGCCTTTAGGTATGATGCTTTTTTCTGATCCTGTAAACGGAGCTGCGAAATGGACAAGGTATTCCAACTCGGCATCTTCTGCCAATTCAAAGACGTTTTCGTCAATCTTCAAAGACTCAATTTGTTCACGTGTTGCCATATTCGTTTGTTGTTTGGCACAAAGGTACACTTTTAAATCCAATTGTCCAAATAAAAACAAAATCACAAGCCTTGTGGATAAATTTTTTCTGCTCAAATAGTATTGCCATTGAAGAAAAAGGTGTATCTTTGCGAAACTAAAAATCTATTGTAAATAATAAAGATTGACTACGAAGATGGATATATTTAATTATGTGTTTGACAAGAATTCAGCCAAAGAGCTGGATCCCGGGAAGTTGTCATCGTATAGGCAAGCTGCGGAGTTGATATGCTATTGTTGGAATAGTCTTGACATGAGTCCTTTAGAGCCGTTTTTGGATGAGAATGTTGTTTGGTCGGGTGGTGTACCGCATAAAACTATTAAAGGAAAGGAGCCCTATCTGGAACTGATGAGACAGGTGTTTAATTCTCTTCAATATTCTAAGAAGAGCTATAAGGCGGATGTTGATGGTGACGGAGACGGATCAGTTGCTATTATAACTGTTGATGGCGAGTCTCAGGACTTGATGCATCGTTTGAAAATTGAAGATGGACTGATAAAAGAGATTTGGGTTACTCCATCTCCTTATTGGTGGCTTAAGCAGTTTGGGGGGTCTTCACCTTTTGGAGTCATTCATCAGACGTCTCTTCACGAATTGGCTGCTGCCGTTGCAGCTATTGAGCAATATGTCAAGACGGAACTCGGCGATAAGAAAATAACATGGGCTACGCCATTCGAACTGAAAAACTCTCATTGCCAATTGTCTTTCACATGCGATGGGTTGTCTTACGACTTGTTGGTGGAAATACACAGTTTCGATGACAACAAATGCCGTTTTGTGATGTATACTGAATACAAATATCTGCAAGCTGGTTGTCAGGAAAACAATCATATCCCTTGCATCTTGGCTCTTAACGAAGACCTGGAGTTTGTCAGTCTGACTCTCATAGAAGACATGAATGTGAGAGTACAGAAGTTGAGGGCAAAGGGCCTGAATGAATGGACCTTCAGGCAATTGTTCAAGATGAAGGCACAACTTAGTCGGCTCGTCATCACAAAAGATCACCGTTTGCTCCTACCAGAGTATAAGGACATTGAGATAAAAATGGAGCCGTTGATCAAAGCCGTCTACTTCTTGTTTTTAAGACATCCTGAAGGTATCGTATTCAAAGAACTGGCCGATTACAAAGAGGAACTGCAAGACATTTACAAGGAACTTCGGCCGCTGGGACTGAACAAGCGGACAATGAAGAGCATCGAGGATGTGACGAATCCGCTGCAGAACTCCATCAACGAGAAGTGTGCAAGGATCAGGGCGGCATTCGTGAAGCAGTTCGACGAGCATCTGGCGAAGAACTATTTCGTGACGGGTGAGCGGGGCATGCCGAAGAAGATCACCCTGCCCCGCGACCTCGTGGTCTGGGAATGTAGTATGCCACATCAAATTATCTCCAAGTGATTTGGCGGTTTGAGGAAAATGTAGTATCTTTGCGATAATATTGTTCGTATGAAGTAGTAATTGTTCAATAACAACAATCATGTCATTCTTAAGTATTATCCTTTATATCTGCATAGCGATTTCTATTATCGGCTTCATCGGCTGTCTGGTGGGGTTCTTCGTCGAATGGTATAACGAGGGTAAGATATTGTGGGGATTCCCTTTGATGGGGCTATTCATTATCCCCGTCTTTTTTCTTTACCTCTTCATCATTGCTACAGAATTCTACTCCAACTGTAGGAAAGCAGGAGGTCTAAAGCCTTATCTTGCCCTTCGGAAGAAAGAGGAGCAAGAGCGTAAGGAACGCAACAGACAATTAGAAGAAGAACATAAAGAATACAAGCGGATAGAAGCTCTTTATAAAAATGGTGACCTTAAAAGATGGGAGCTGCCGAGATGTCTTGACGGCATCAAGGATTTTGAGTTTGAATACATCACATATAAGCATGAAACCTATAATGACCTTATCTACATCGAAAACAAATATAACGAGAACATAAACAGGTTCTTCCAGCTTCACTACCAGGAAATTGCGCTGAAGCATGGGCTTCGCGTTGTCTACCTCCCATTAGAGTTGGAAAGGTTAAAGGACAAGGCAATTACCGATTATCTTTGTCCCGACGCAAAGGTGTCCGCAGATTTAATAATTGACTATTCTTTTCTGCTGGACAAACTATGCTATCCTGAGGATGCTGCAAAGCTGGAACATGGAATCCTAACTCTATATGGTGGCAGGACTAACCATGGTGCACGTTGCCAGCACGGAACCTACTATCATTTGGAAGAGGGCGACGACGAGCAGCTGATGGCCCAGATCAACGCTATTGCCAAAGAAGTGTTTGAGTACAACTCCGGCGGCCTCTATAGCACTATACAAAGACCAACCGAGGGGGAAGGAAAATCCAAAGACTATGCAGACAGCCAGTTCTCCTGGGAGATAAACAACTTGGTTGACGAGATACGAGAGCGTATTGAGAAACTGGAACAGCGAGGCATTTCGAGAGCTCTGTTGCAAGAGATGCTACAGAGGAAAAGCAAACTGAGCAGACTCGTCATAACCAAGGACTTCCGGATAATGCTGCCAGACTACAATGACATGGAAATCAAGATGGAACCGCTGAACAAGGCTGTCTACCTGTTGTTCCTGAAACATCCGGACGGAATCAGGTTCAAGCATCTTTCCGACTATCGGAAAGAACTGACGCAGATATACGCCAAGTTGAAGCCCTACGGAATCAATGACAGGGTAATCAGAAGCATTGAAGACGTCACCAATCCTTGTCTCAACTCCATCAATGAGAAGTGTGCCCGCATCCGTGGGGCTTTTGTCTCCCAGTTCGATGACGAGCTTGCAAAGAACTATTGCATCAACGGATACAGGGGAGAACCGAAGAAGATCCCCTTGCCGCGCGACCTCGTGGTTTGGGAGGATGGATAGGTGATAGGTAACAGGTAATAGGTAACAGGTAATAGGTAACAGGTGATAGGTGGCAAGTAATAGGTGATAGGTAATAGGTGGCAGGTGATAGGTAGCGGGTGATTTTACCGTTTCACAAGGCTTGCGGAGGGATTTATGTTGGCTAGTCGGATTTCTTCTTGTAATTTTGCCGATGTTCAACAACTAAAAACAAGAAGAATTATGACAGAGTATGGTTACATTATGGCGCAATGCCGGAGGTTTCGCTCTCTGAAGTGGGACGAAACAGAATTGAGTCGCTGCAAGGAGATGCTTAAGAAGCTGAGTCGCGAGGATCTGGTGAGGGTTTACAAGAGCAGGTTTCTTTCAGGAAAACATCCGCTGAAGGAGGCTGCGTTCAAGATTCTGTTTGCCGATAAAATCGGGAAACGGGAGGAGCGCATCAGGACGATGTCCGTTGATGAACTGATTGCCGAGTTTCAAGACAAGAAAAGTGGTAATGTGGCTTTGGCACGCAAGGAGATGCATGAGCGGTATAAGCGCAACAAGGGTGATGAGCGGGCGAAAATACGTCAGGCGTTCAGCCTTTCGACAAAGGCCGACCAGCAATGGCTGAAGTCGCAGGACAAACGCGAGGAGTATGAAAGGACATATGGCAGGCCGTATCCGGAGTGGAAGCCCAATTATAAAAGTTAAGAAGGGTTGAGATATGCCTGTGGCATAGTTGAGAAAGGTTGAGATGTGCCTTCGGCATAGTTAAGAAGGGTTGAGATGTGCTTTTGGTTTAAGACATGACAATTGAGGAAGTGGTTGACAGGACTGTGCAGTTACAAGAGAAGATAGAGATTGATTACTGCACACGGAGTGGGAGGGAGTTCACGTGCCTGCTGGAAAACGTGCGCTATTCCTCCTTCTATGGTGGATTATACATAGAGGCCTACTGCACGAATTGGGGCGAGACTCGCACGTTCAAGATTGGTAGAATCTTGAGGGTGAATGGTCATGGCTACAATCGCATTGACTGGAGGGCCGTTAACAATGAATATAAAGACTGGAGAATATGATACACATTAAGGAAATTGTTGAGGATGTTCTGGCAAACGAAGAGGAAGTGCTGACAGCAGGGCTGAAATTCTTAGACGAGAACATGGGCGGGCTATACCCCGGTGAGCTAACCGTGATCTGCGGAGGGGCCGACAGTGAGAAGTCGGCTTTGATGATTCGGCAAATCAGCAGTCTGGCCTTGGACAAGAAGACGCCTGTGCTCATGGTGCTCAACGGCACTAACAAGCGTAATTTCCTAATATGCTTGGCTGCTTATTACTGTAATGTCGTCACAGAGGACGTTCGCCGATTGCTCAACGACATTTATTATAGGAATGTTTTTAATGCATGCTTGTCGTCGCTGAAGGATTCTCCACTGTACATCATGGAGAAAAGCGAATTCGTCTCACGAAAAACGAATCTTCAGCCATTCGTTGAGGAGCAGGGCATCAGAGCTATATTCATAGAGAATGGCAGGTGGCTTTTCCGTGGCAAGGTAAAGCCAAAGCTGCTCGGACAGACACTCAAGCAGCTGGCCAAGAAGCTAAACGTAGTGGTGGTCGTAGAATATGGGATATGCATATTCGGCCCCCCGACACTTTCGGAAATCCAGAAATTCAATGATGACGACATCTTTGAATTTGCGGACAATATCATTAACCTTGTTGATTTCACGTCGAGAAGGCTCATGGTAGACGAGAGAGGCTATGACCTGCGTGGTTTAGTAGGTCTGAGGATACTGAAACACAAGGGCGAACAGGCAAAGTGCAAAGAAACCAGATACCGAAGGACGCAGCTACTGGCTAGCAACAGTCGTTTTGCCATCAATCTTCATAAGGACGTAGCCAAAAGGGTCATACAAAGCAATGAGAGTGTCAGTAAGTTGATCTCGGCTTTTGACTGCAAATTGGTGACTGACCCTAAAGACGATGAGGAGATATGAAGAATGATACTCCCCAACTGGAACGGATGCGGAATGGATAGTCCATTGCATCTTTTGCAGCCGACAATATTCTTGATTTCGTGAAATATGGGATGAAAAATAATTGGAAACTGATAACGAAAAGAAAAGAATAGGAGGAAAGGGTATGCCGAAGAAGATTACCCTTCCTCGTGACCTAGTTGTTTGGGAGGAAGGGCTATAGGATATCCTCAGGACTATAAAACGGCAGCAATCTTTCTGACTTTCTCAAGACGCTTCATGAAAGACTTATCTTGTTTGGCCTTCTGCAAATTGTAGTCTGCCTGTAAGCCAATCCAGATAGAGGCTGGAGTGCCTAAGGCTGCTTCCAGCAACAATGCATACTCTGTCGTTACAGGGCGCTTACCATTAAGGATTTCATTAAACACGGTGTAAGATACTCCCATCTGCACGGCAAGTTGCTTTTGTGTGATGCCGCGCGCGATGATTTCATCCTTAATCATTTCTCCGGGATGTATCAACATTGATGATACCATGTTGTTGGCTATTCTCTTCTCCGCCATTTCCTGTGCTGTTTCCATATCCTTTTTCTAATTTGAAAGCAAAGTTAATCAAAATATATTTAATTCGCAAATTATCGAATTGTTTTTTCTCTTTCAGGTTTCACAGGCTTGTGAAAGTATTATTTTTGCACGAATCATTGCGGATTATCAGGAAATTTCGTATCTTTGCAACATCCTAACCATCATTGAAAACAACGAAAGATTCTATTATGAACAGGGAAAACAAACTGATACTCTATAAGGATGAGGAAGGCAGAGTGAGTATGAACACTCGCTTTGCTGATGAAGACGTGTGGCTGACGCAGGAGCAACTGGCAATGATTTACCAAACCACACAGGAGAATGTTTCAATGCATATCTCCAATATTTATTTGGACAAGGAACTCGACAAAGAGGGAACTTATAAGAAATTCTTATTAGTTCGCCAAGAAGGTAAACGGCAAGTGCGGCGCAACATTGATCATTACAATCTTGATGTCATCATTGCTCTTGGCTACCGGGTGCAGTCGCCTATTGCTGTGCGATTCCGTCGCTGGGCTACACAACGGCTGCACGAATACATTCAGAAGGGGTTCACAATGGATGATGAGCGACTGAAGCAAGGCGGAAGCCGCTACTTCCGTGAACTGCTGCAACGCATTCGCGACATACGCAGTAGTGAGCGCAACTTCTATCAGCAAGTCACTGACATCTATGCAACCTCAACCGACTACGACCCACGAGCCCAGATGACCAAGCTCTTTTTTGCTACTGTACAAAATAAGATGCACTATGCAGTGCATGAGCATACGGCTGCGGAACTGATCTACGAACGAGTGGACAATGAAAAACCATTTGTAGGGATGACCAATTTCAAGGGTAATTATGTGACTCGCGATGATGTGAAGATAGCCAAGAACTATCTGACAGAGCTGGAATTGCAGCGTCTGAACCTATTGACTTCGCAATTCTTGGACTATGCCGAATTCCAGGCTTTGGAACAAAACCCAATGACGATGGCTGACTGGATAGCGGCTTTGGACGAACAGATATTACGTCTGAGGAAGAATATTCTCGAAGGCAGTGGCACAGTCTCACATCAGGAGGCTATTGAAAAAGCTGAACGAGAGTTTGAAATTTATCGTGAACGTGAAATGCGTTTGTTGGAAAGTGACTTCGACAAAGCTGTCAAGCGGCTGAAGGATGTAGAGAACAACTTGGAAGATGATAAGTAGGTTATGAGAAAGAACCAAGAGACTCCCCCTGCATCCGTTTGCATTTTTCTTCTATAAATAGAAGGAAAACGGGAAAAACTGATAAGGAAAAGTAAAAAAAAAGGCGAAAGGGCGGTTTTTTGCGTAATATTTTGTAATTTCGCAGCCGAAACGAAACAAAAGATGAATTATGGAACAGAACAAACAGATATTACTGATTTACAACACGCTGACACGACAGAAAGAACGTTTTGAACCGCTGCATGCACCCAACGTGGGTATGTACGTCTGCGGACCGACGGTGTATGGCGATCCGCACCTGGGCCATGCCCGTCCGGCTATCACGTTCGACATCGTCTTCCGCTACCTGAAGCACTTGGGCTACAAGGTGCGCTACGTGCGTAACATCACCGACGTGGGCCACCTGGAGCACGATGCTGACGATGGCGACGACAAGATTGCAAAGAAGGCACGGCTGGAGCAGCTGGAGCCGATGGAGATTGCGCAGTACTACACGAACCGCTACCATCAGGCGATGGATGCGCTGGGCGTTCTGCGTCCGTCGATAGAACCGCATGCCACTGGCCACATCATCGAGCAGCAGCAGTTGGTGCAGCAGATTCTGGACAACGGCTTTGCGTATGAGTCGAACGGTTCGATCTACTTCGACATCGAGGCATATAACAAGAAATACCACTATGGCATTCTCTCCGGTCGTTCGCTGGAGAACACGCTCGACGAGAGCCGCACGCTGGCAGGCATCGGCGAGAAGCATAACCAGGCTGACTTCGCCCTGTGGAAGAAGGCTCAGCCGGAGCACATCATGAAATGGCCTTGGCTGATGAACTCTCAACTCTCCGCTCGACCCGCAGGGGCGCTTTCAGAGCGAAGCGGGGAAAGAACTCTCAACTCTCAACTCGAATATGGTTTTCCCGGATGGCACTGCGAGTGCACGGCAATGGGACGCAAGTATCTGGGTGAGCAGTTCGATATTCACGGCGGCGGCATGGACCTGGTGTTCCCACACCACGAGTGCGAGATTGCACAGGCCGTTGGTGCCATGGGTCATCAGGCAGTGAAGTACTGGATGCACAACAACATGATCACCATCAACGGACAGAAGATGGGTAAGTCGCTTGGCAACTTCATCACGCTGGAGCAGTTCTTCACCGGAAAGCATGAGTTGCTGTCGCAGCCCTATTCGCCGATGACCATCCGCTTCTTCATCCTTTCGGCTCACTATCGTTCCACCGTGGACTTCAGCGATGAGGCCCTGCAGGCCTCGCAGAAGGGTTTGGAGCGACTGATGGACGGACTGAAGAACCTCGAACGGATTCAGCCGGCAGCGCAGTGCGACGCCGAGACGGAGCAGTTTGTGAAGTCGCTGCGCCAGCGCTGCTACGACGCGATGAACGACGACTTGATGACACAGCTCGTGGTGAGCTATCTGTTTGAGGCTTGCACGGTGGTGAACAAGCTCGTGGACCACAAGGCAACCATCTGCGCCGACTGCCTGCAGGAACTGAAGGAGACCATGCACCTCTTCGCCGAGGATCTGCTGGGACTCAATCCTAGAGGAGAGAGAAGAGAGGAGAGGGGAGAGAAACGCGAGGAGGCCTTCGGCAAGGTGGTGGACATGGTGCTCGACCTGCGTGCCAAGGCAAAGGCCAATAAGGACTGGGCCACCAGCGACAAGATTCGTGATGAGCTGGCAGCACTGGGCTTTGAGGTAAAGGACACCAAGGACGGGGCGACGTGGAAGCTCAATAAGTAGGGCGGCGGTGCCGCCGTGTAAAGCACCTGCGGTGCGGGTAAAGCGGCGGAGCTGCGGGTAAAGGCCTTCGGCCGGGTAAAGCACCTGCGGTGCGGGTAAAGCCTTCGGCCGTGTAAAGCACCTGCGGTGCGTGTAAAGCGCTTCGCGCGTTCAAGGTTCAAAAGGCCTTCGGCCGTTCAAGGCGACTGGGGCGTTGAATCTTGAAACTAGAAACAAGAAACTATAAACTTGACGCTCGACCCGCAGGGGCGCTGGAACTAGAAACAAGAAACTAGAAACTAGAAACTATATAGAACAGATGAAGATAGCATTGATAGGTTATGGCAAGATGGGCCGTATGATTGAAGAGATTGCGTTGAGCCGCGGTCATGAGATCGTGAGCATCATAGATATTGACAACCGCGAAGACTTCGACAGCGATGCCTTCCGCTCGGCCGACGTGGCCATTGAGTTCACCGCTCCGCAGGCAGCCTACGACAACTACTTGCGTGCCTGGCAGCAGGGCGTGAAGGTGGTGAGTGGCTCGACGGGCTGGATGGCTGAGCATGGCGACGACGTGCGTAAGGCTACGTCGCCCAACGCCTCCGAGGGCAGCGAGCTGTATGGCAAGACGCTCTTCTGGGCCAGCAACTTCTCGGTGGGCGTGGCCATTTTCTCGGCTGTGAACAAGTATCTCGCCAAGATTATGAACTGCTTCCCGCAGTACGATCCTCACATGGAGGAGACGCACCACATCCACAAGCTCGATGCACCGAGTGGCACCGCCATCACGCTGGCAGAGCAGATCGTGGACAGCCTCGACCGCAAGAGTGGTTGGGTGAAGGGTGAGGAAAACCGCCCCTACGACAAGGCTACGGTGCGCGTGGACTCGCTGCGACGTGGTGAGGTGCCGGGCATCCATACCATCCGCTATGACTCCGACGCCGACTGCATCACCATCAGCCACGATGCCCACTCGCGCAGAGGCTTTGCGCTGGGTGCCGTGCTGGCTGCCGAGTTCACCAAGGACCATGAGGGCTTGCTGACCATCGACGACATGTTTAAATTCTGACAAGGAATCTCAAGAGATATTAAATCTTCAGGGCTGGTGCAACCTGCAAAGGGAGTGGGGGAGTCAAAGAAGAGCCCCCATTCAGCCCCCGAGGGGGCTACTAATGCCTCGTCTGCTGCTACCAATGCTATAGAAGCCCCCTCGGGGGCCGTAGGGGGGGCTTCGGGGTCTGCCCCTACATTGGGTGCATCATATCAGACAACAATTAACAAACAATAATGGAAAAAAGAAAAGCGAATAAGAAGAAAGAGAATATGGCGGCCCAGTGGGCGAAGTTCATCGTAGTGTTGGCACTCTACCTGCTGTTCCTCTACTGGGTGAAGTCGTGGTGGGGACTGCTGGTGGTGCCCTTCATCTTCGATGCCTACATCACGAAGAAGATTCGTTGGCAGTGGTGGAAGGATGCCGAAGGCCCCGTGCGCTTCGTCATGTCGTGGGTGGACGCACTGGTGTTTGCATTGGTGGCCGTCTACTTCATCAACCAGTTCTTCTTCCAGAACTACGTCATTCCCAGCAGCTCGCTGGAGAAGAGCCTGCTCACGGGCGACTACCTGTTTGTGTCGAAGGTGAGCTATGGTCCGCGCATCCCGCAGACACCGTTGACGATGCCTCTCACGCAGCACACGCTGCCGCTCATCGGCACGAAGTCGTACATTGAGTGGCCGCACTGGGACTACCGTCGTGTGAAAGGTCTGGGCAATGTGCAACTGAACGACATCGTGGTGTTCAACTATCCCGCTGGCGACACCATTCTCACGGAGCTTCCCTACCAGACGGAGTATTACCGCATGGTGTACGACTACGGTCAGCAGCTGTATGCGCAGAACGTGGGCATGCCCGACTTCTCGACGATGAACCAGCAGCAGGTGTATGAGCTGTATAAGGATGTCTACCAGATGGGCCGTCAGTATCTGGAGGCGAACCCCGTGCAGTATGGCTCCATAGCCTCGCGACCCACCGACCGCCGCGAGAACTACGTGAAGCGCTGTGTGGGCCTGCCCGGTCAGACGCTGCAGGTGAAGAACCGCGTGGTATACCTCGACGGCAAGCCGAACAAGGAGCCCGACAACGTGCAGTATACCTACCGTGTAAAACTGAAGGAACACATGCCCGACGAGCTCATGCAGGAGCTGGGCATCTCCATGGAGCAGCTTGCACAGCTGAACCGCGATGGCGTGATGCCGCTCACGAAGCAGGCCGCTGCCGCCCTGGCTATGCGCAAGGATGTCGTGGAGAGCGTTGAACTGAACACGGAGATCAGGGGCGACGACCAGGTGTATCCGCGCAATGCCGCCTATGGCTGGACGCGCGACAACTACGGTCCGCTGTGGATTCCGAAGAAGGGTGAGAAGATAGACCTGAACATGAACAATATCGCCATCTACGAACGACCTATCAAGGTGTATGAAGGCAACGACCTCGTCGTGAAGAACGGACAGATCTTCATCAACGGGCAGCATGCCACGAGCTACACGTTCAAGATGGACTACTACTGGATGCAAGGCGACAACCGCCATAACTCTGCCGACTCGCGCTACTGGGGCTTCGTGCCCGAGGACCACATCGTGGGTAAGCCGATATTCATTTGGTGGAGCAGCGATCCCGACCGAAGCGGTTTCAAGGGTATCCGCTGGAGTCGCCTGTTCCGCATGGTGGATGGAATCAAATAGAAGGATGAAAGATTGAGTATGGCCGACGTGCTGAAATTCATCATTGCCCTGGCAGCCTGCATCGCCCTGATGCTGGTGATAAGGACTTATGGATTCGCACTCTACACCATACCCGACGATAGCCTGAAACCCATGCTCGCCAAAGGGCAGCGCGTGTTGGTGAACAAGCTGTCGCGCAGCCAGCTGAAGCAAGGCGATGCCGTAGTCTTCGGCACTGGCGACGAGAAGATGGCCGGACGCATCGTGGCCGTTCCCGGCGACACCGTAGACGTCGATGGCGAGCAGTATCTCATTCCCACCCGCTGCCAGATAGACTACGACTGCGAGTACTGCCGCCTCTACCTCATCGCTACGGGACGCCGACAGGTGCTGGTGCCGGCAGGCACGGTGGTGGGAACGGTGTTCAGATGGGGAAAGGACCAACGAAAGGAATGATGGCATGATGAAGACAGCGCTCTTGTCGACAGCCTATTTCGGACCGGTGCAATGGTTCCAGAAGGTGAACCGCTACGACCTCGCCATCGTCGATGAGCGGGAGTCGTTCCTGAAGCAGACCTACCGCAACCGCTGCATCATCGCAACAGCCAACGGGCCGCAGGCGTTGACGGTGCCAGTGGAGCGAGGGGCCACAGGCGACATCAGTAGCCTGCGCATCAGCGATCACGGCAACTGGCGCCACATACACTGGAATGCACTCTGCTCGGCCTATGGCGAGAGTCCGTTCTTCGACTACTACGAAGACGACGTGCGGCCTTTCTTCGAAGAGCGCTGGGAGTATCTCTGCGATTACAACATGGCCATCGCCCGGAAGATGTGTGAGCTGCTGCAGGTGAAGGAACCCGTGAGCACGGCTGATGTCGGGACTGTCGACGTAAGCAGTGTTGCCGACTTCCGGTCGCTCATCCGCCCGAAGCATGCCCAGCCCGATGCCGAGTTCGAGGCCCGACTCTATTGGCAGGTGTTCGGCCAAAAGAATGGCTTCCTGCCAAACCTCTCGGTGCTCGACCTGCTGTTCAACATGGGGAATGAGGCGGTGTTGTACCTGTAGCCCCCATTCAGCCCCCGAGGGGGCTACTATAGCATTGGTAGCAGCAGACGAGGCATTAGTAGCCCCCTCGGGGGCTGAATGGGGGGCTCCAGAAAAATAGATAATTCATTTGTTTCACTTAAAAAATTTTTGAATGATGAAAAAAGTTAATGTGAAAGTGTTTGCCTGCCTGATGGCGGGAGCGCTGATGATGAACTCATGTATCGGTTCGTTCAGCCTGTTCAACAAGTATGCTGAGTGGCAACGCACAATGACCAACAGCAAGTTCCTTAACGCTATCGTAGGCTTCATCCTTATGCCTATCGTGGGTAGCATCACGCTGGTCATCGACTGGTTCGTGCTGAACACCATCGAGTTCTGGAGCGGCGACAACCCCATGGCAAAGAATGCAGGTAAGACGCAGCAGGTGATGGGTAGCGACGGCCGCTACTATGCCGTGAAGACCCTCATCGACGGTTATGAGATCACCACTCCCGACGGTCAGATGGTGAAGTTCGTCTACGACAAGCAGAACGATGCTTGGATGCAGGTGCAGAACGGCGTGACGAAGGAGATGTTCCGTTTCAACGAGGATGGCACCGTGAAGGTGAACACCCCGGAGGGACCGAAGGACGTAGCCCTGAACGAGGCTGGTCTCTATCAGGTGCAGATGGCTTGCTCTGGCAACAACTTCTGGGCTTGCCGCTAAGAGGCAGCATCCTATCGAAAGGATTAAAAAGCAGCCCTCGCGGAGTCGTTTCCGTGAGGGCTGCTTGGTTGTTGGGGGTTACTTAATTTTCAACCTCACCACCATTGTGGCAGTGTAGCGCTTGCCTTCGTGCAGATACTGGATGGCCTGGCGCACTGTGTAGGTTTGGCCACGGGAGAGGCGGCCGGGATACTGACCGACGTAGCAGCCGTATTTGTCGGGATAGAACTCGGCAAAGATGCGGGCCGACGAGTCGTAGTTGCAGACGTTGCCCTGCGCCGTGAACCAATGGCCGTAGCAGGTGTTCGACGAGGTTGATGTAGTGGTACCGGTGTGGATGGTGCCATTGGCATCGACGCCCACGAAGCGCGGATTGGAAGAGGCTGTGCGACCGACGCTCTGCATCTGCTTCGTGCTGAGGCCGAGGGCCTGCGAGACCGCTGCCATGTCGTACTGCACTCGCGTGGAAGTGTAGCTGCCACCATCGTACGCCAGCTCGGCATCGATGTAGACAGTGGTGTCGCAGCGCTGATAGTCGGCAGGATATTCGCCGAACTCGCCATAGAGGTCGGTGCCCTCGAAGCTCACCTCGTAGGGCCACTGCTCGTCGTTGGTGTTGCTGTCGTCCCAGGGATGGCGCCAGTGCTCGGTGGGAGCACCCATGACGACGAAGAACAGGCGCGTGCACTGGGCAGGCAAGGTCATCGTGGCGGTGCCCTCCTTGTCGCGACACACGTCGCCATAGAAGGTCTGCCCGTCGCTGGTGTAGGCGACGAAGCCATAGCGCCAGCCGGCCTTGTCGACATTAATCTTGCGATAGCCCGATGCACCGGCGATGCCACGGAAGTTGGCCTTCACCACCGTTCCTTCGGCAGCGGCGTTGAGGTTGATGATGTTATAGCCGTAGTTCTGCGGGCAGTAGGCGGCATCGACGCGCCACAGGCCCTCGCTGGTCTTCGTGAGGTGGCTCTGGTGCTGGCCGATGCGGTGGCGGGCACGCTCGCGGACGCCGTCGATGTCCCATGTGGCCATGCGGGCAAAGCCTTCGTAGAACTCATCGCAAAGCTCTTCCTGAGACAGCTTGTTCAGTCGCTTGTAGGTCTCCACGGGGTCTTCAGGCTTGATAGACTCGCGCCACAGCCGACCAATGAAGTCCTGGCCGTGCTTCATGCACCAGTAGTCCTGCACGAAGCAGTTCTCGTAGCGCCAGTCCTCGTGCAGGATGTTCAGATGGCACTTCGGCAGATGTCCTTCGAAGTACTCGCCGTCGGTGAACTGTCGCTCGGGATACACCTTGTAGGCCTGCCAGTTGGCGCAGCTCTCCCACCAGCCGTTGCCACCCGATGCTCCTGCGCCATAGCCGTAGTTGTAGCCGTGGCTTTGGCCGAGGTCGGCCGACACCAGATACTGGAACGTATGTCCAACTTCATGAGCCACCGTGTGACCGCCGCGGGCGCCGATGGCACCTGGACTCATGTGGCCTATGCCCGTCTTCTGGTCAACACCCGAGGCGTCGGCACGCCAGTCGGTCTGATAGAGCACGTAGAGTTGAATCTTATACTTGTCGGTGGTGGAATGGCCGGGCTTCAGGAATCCCAGCTGGTCGACATAGCAGTTCCATATCTTCTCGGCATTCTGCAACACCGTTTTCGGGTTGAAGCGATAGCTGCTCGCCGCCTTGGTGGGATCGGCGCCGAACCCTTTCTCCCAGAAAACCACGAAGTGCTCGCTCTCCATGGAACGGCTGAAGCACCACTGGCTGTTCTCGCTCATGTAGTAGTTAGAGGCATAGGTGCTGGGATGCCAGAGGATGCGTCCCGGGTCGGCAAACATCAGCGTTCCTTGGAAGGTGGCGTCGCCGAACAACGACTGCAGTCGGTATTCGGAGTAGCCCTTCGAGAACGTTGGGTTGAAGAGGTGCATCACGGGGGCAGTGCCCGTGCGGTCGTTCATGCAAAACGACACCGAGTCGGCACTCTTGAATTCGTACTGCTTGTTTGGAGTGAAGCGGTCGTCGAATTTCACCCAGATAGATTCCTGTGCCCAGATGCCCAGCGCAGAGAAAGCGGCGAGGGCAATAGTTGTAAAGAGTCTCTTCGTCTTCATCTCACCACGATTTTTTTGCCGTTAATCATATAGACGCCCTTCGGAAGTTGAGAGGTGGAGAGGTTGAGGGGTTGCGTTGCGTCGGCGTCTGAACTTCTCAGCGTCGCCACTCGTCGGCCACTGAGGTCGTAGACGTTCACCGTTCCCTTCACGGAGGGGCTGGTTTCGTTGTCGATGGTTCTGATGGCATCCACCATGCGCTTCTCCAGTCGCATGCCTTTCACCTCGTTGGTGGAGTAGGGCATGCCGTTCAGCACGATGATGCCTTCCTTGTGTCGTAGCATGGGTGCTGGCAGCGAGGGGTCGTTGGTGAGCATGACGCTTTCCGTCTGACCCGACGATAGCTCGACCACCAGGAAGGTGGCCTCCACCTCTTCGGCATGGGCGCACAGTGAGCAGAAGGCCCATGCGGCAACCAGCAAGACTCTTTTGAAGTAAAACTCTTTCATATTGTGCAAATTATTGTTTAGATTGTCGTGATATTTGCGGCAAAGTTAAGCATTTTTAGGTGAATACATACGAAAAAGCCGGTTTTATTTCGTCATTTCTTGAAAAATCACTATCTTTGTAGCTGTTACTGCTCATTCATCAACTAACTTAAAAACCTACGAATATGAAAAAATATCTACTCATGATGCTGATGCTCGTGGCAATCTGCTCCACTGCATGGGCACAGACCGTAACCACCGACAAGCGCTTTGCTCGCGGAGCGACGATGGCTTTTGGTCGAATGACCGTCAGCGGGATAGCCTCTACACAGATTGAAGAGCAAGGCTTCTGCTACAGTACCGAGAAGGCCGAACCCACCGTCGACGACCTGACGACAAAGGCCTACCTGAACAATAGCGGACGCATCTATTGGCTGAAGGAGCTCACGCCAGCCACCAAGTATTATATGCGTGCCTACGTGAAGACCAAGAGCGGCGAGGCTATTTATGGCGACGTCATCAAGTTCTACACCATTCCGAAGGGACTGGTCAAACTCACTATGCGCACGAGCGGCGACGAGAATTCAAACCGCATCAAGGCTGCCGCTGAGACGGCCGTCGAATGGTGGAACAATCTGACTGAAATCAAGGACTTTACCACCAACATCGGCTATAATTCGGGTACGCCAACGGCAGAGTGTTCCTATGGAGGCTGGATGAGTGTTGGCTCGAACACCTCTTACCAGCGATGTGGAACCATCATGCATGAAATGCTGCATGGTGTGGGAGTCATTCCTTGGGCAGGAACACAGTGGAGCAAGTACGACCTTCGCTCGAGTAAGAATGGCGATGGCTATGGGTCGGGCTACTGGCTGGGCGACCGCGTCACCGAAGTGCTTTCGTTCTGGGACAACAAGGAATTTGAACAGCTGAACGGCGACTACCAGCACATGTGGCCGTATGGCATTAATGGTGCTCACGAAGACAACGGCTCGGATGTCCTCTACATTGGTAACGGACTTGTCTGCCAGGCATTAGGAGAGGATGGTTTGGAACACACCGACAAACACTTTGCCGAACCTTACTACGCCATTGACGTGGAAGACAACGTGAAGTACTACCTGAAGAATGAAAACGAAGACCGTGGCTTCTACACTTCCTATCTGGTGGAGAACGAAGACGGCTCACTCACGTGGAAGGAGATTGCGCTGGCCGACCTTGCATCGCAAGACGAGGCAGCGTGGTACATCACGTTCACACCCGAGAACCAGTTCTATCAGCTGCGCAATGCGAAGACGGGCAACTATCTGTATCTGAACGGCAACACCGCAAAGACCATTGCCACCGCCTCTGGCAATACCGACTTCCATGTGATGAAGGCCCGTGTGGATGCTGTCGACACGAAGACGGAGAATCCTAACCCCCGCGGCTACTGGCTGCTGCACCATGCCGCCCGCAACCCGCGAGCCCTCGCGGCAGCCACCAATGGCAGGGTGGCCACAGAGACCTTCAACATCGGCAACGGCGCTACCACGCAGCGTTGGCTCATCCTCACCGCTGAACAGGCTGCCGAGGTGGACAATGTGGGCATCGGTGCGTTCCGCAAGCAGGTAGCCGACATCCTGAGTCAGCTTCGCGAACTGCGCAGCGTGCCTCATTCGGAAGACACCGAGGGCACCGACGAAACACTCGATCGTGTGATTGCAGAGGTCGAGAGCCAGGCTGCCAGCGCCACGAGTGCTGCACAGGTGTCGCAACTTGTTGAACAGGCCCGTCAGGCCGTCTTCAACTTCCTGGCTAATGCCACGCCCACCGACATCGAACAGCCGTTTAATGTGTCGCTGCTCATCGTCAATCCAGGACTCGACGAGACGGAAGGCTGGGTGGGAGCGCCCACGTTGAACTATTCGTGCGGCGAGTTCTTTGAAGTGGCGTTCGACTTCAACCAGACGCTCACAAACATGCCTGCCGGAACGTATGTGCTGCGTGCTCAGGCATTCCAGCGCGCCGGTTTGGCTGAGACGGCCTATCGTGCTTACATCAATGGCACTACGTCACGCATCTCCACATTCCTCTATGCCGGTAGCCATTCGGCCCGTGTGCATAACATCTGCGACTACGGACAGGAGAAGAAGCTCGGCGTAGGCAATGAACAAGAGGTCGGCGATCCCGTCATCTATATCCCCAACGACATGAGGTCGGCAGCCAACTACTTCAAGCAGGGCTTCTATGATAACGAGGTCGCCACCGAGCTCAAGGAGGATGGTAGCGAGATGAAGATTGGCATTCGCTGCAAGAACGGCAACACCCACTACTGGAGCATCTTCGACAACTTCCGCCTGTTCTACTATGGCTCCATGCCGCTTGATGTGGTGACGGGGGTGGAAGCCTACACGCAGCCCTTCCCTGACGGAAAGGGCACAGTGGCAACGGCCATCTATGACCTGAGCGGCCGTAAGGTTGGTGAGGTGTCGGGCAAACAGGGCCTGCCCCTCCAGCTCCCGAAGGGCATTTATATACTTAATGGGAAAAAGGTGGTGGTGAAGTAAAGCCCCACCCCAGCCCTCCCCAGTAGGGAGGGGGAGCAACCTCCCCCGGCCCCTCCGAAGGAGGGGAGTCGCGCGCCAGCGTTGTCGCCCCAAGGGGGAGAGGAAAGGAAAAACGCAAACAGGCCTGCTTCCGGATGATGGAAGCAGGCCTTTCTTGTGGCAATGTCATTGCCTTGAAAGCCGTAGGGCATTGCTTTTAGCTTCCTAGAGCATTGCTTTTGGACGCCAAAAGCATTGCTCCCAGCGCCTGAAAGCATTGTTCCTAGCGTCTGAAAGCATTGCTCCCAACATCTGAAAGCATTGCTTTTAGCGTGCAAGAGCATAGCTTTATGGATGCGCATCCCTGCATCGGCAAACAGAATGGGGTAATAAGATAAAAAAAGTATAAAAGATGATGGCGAATGGGACAATTTCTGTATAAAGATTGTACTTTTGCAGGCAAATTGTAAAAGAAGATTCTATGAAGACTGTTTTTAAGAACTGCCTGCTCTTTACGGTGTTGCTTGTGGTGAGCTTGTCGGCGAAGGCTGACAACATTCGGCAAGATTCCGTCGGGCGGACGATTGAGGGTACGGCCGTGATGGCTGAAAGCCAGTCGTTCGGTCGTAGGATAGAAGGTGTGGTGATTGATCCTGAGCTTGACTATATGCTGCTGAAGTTTCGCGATACGACGAAAAACGGGAAGTGGTTGAAGTTCAAGGGTGAGATAGGCGTGTTTAGCTTGAAGGAGTCCAAGTTGCTGTGGACAACGCCCTTTGACTATAGAACTTCGTCAGCCAAATGTACGCAGGCGGGAGTGGTCGTCACCAAGGGAAACAAGGTCAGCATGCTCGATGCGGCAACCGGTGCCGTTCGCTGGCAAGGCAAGTTCTTCCCCGTGCAGTTTGATGACTCCACCCACGTGGTGCTTGGCTATTCCTCTACCCGTTCGAGCAAGCTGAGCGGCTATGATTTGAACACGGGACAACAGCTGTGGACCGTCAGCCTGCCGCATGACAAGAACTGGGGATGGAACCATGTCATCCGAGAGGACTCCGTGCATTGGCTCATTGTTGCAGACGACTTGAATCGTCTGAATATCAGTACAGGCGAAGTCAGCGTCTACGAAGCGAAGACGGGCGTCTCTGATGTGAAGGGTGCCATCCTGCAGGGATTGGCCATGGGAGCCTTGGCCGTGGCAGGTGCCATGGCGACGGGCTATGCGGCTTATCCCATTGGATATGTCAGTCAGAATGTAATCAATCAGCTACACTCCAACGTGGTTCAGGACGACCAGCACTATTACTTTGCCGACCGCGAACGGGTGGCCTGCCTTGACCGTGGCATGAATACCGTTTGGAGTTATGAATTCCCCTCAAGGACATCGGCGTTCTCCCGGCTGGTGGAGAATGACAGCACACTCTATATGTTCAACCTGGGCTTCGGCTTCAAGGACGGTCGGCAGCTTACGAAGATGGGACGTCCGTTCATCGCTGCCTTTGACAAACGTACGGGCGACTGTCATTACATGAATATGCTGAGCTTGAAGAAGGACATGGTGGAGGATGCCATGCTCAGTCCTGAAGGTGCTTTCATGCTTTTTGACGACGGACTTGCCTATAAGCGAGAGCTCAACGATTCCAGCGTGACCATCTCTCCTTGGAATGTGAATGAACATGGTCGGTTAAGGTCGATCGTCACCCAACCTGTGTATGCGCACTATCGCCTGAAGAACATGTTTGAAGTGATTGCGTCGGATGGTTTCCACTTTCCTGTGATCACAGAGAAAGGCGACATCTTCCTTGTTGACAAAGAACTGAGAATCTCCACCAGCTTCCCTGCCCATTCCCTCTATTGGCCCCTTTGCATGGTTGGTGACAAGATGTGCGTGTATTCAGTGTCCGGTAATGAGCAAGACGTATGGCTGGTGTCTCTTCAGGGCATACCGGAGATTAAACTGACGATTCCTATTCGCAAAGTAGGAATTGCTGGCGGCAAGCTGTACTTGAGTAACGATGAGCGCCTGTATTACCTGCCATTGGAATAACTCCAAATAAACCAAAAAGAACTCCCACCCGGAAAGAAGACCGAGTGGGAGTTGTTTGTTGTGTGCCAGCCAAAGGCTGATGAAAAATGCTTACGGCAACAGCTCAACGAGTTGGCGCATGCCCTCGCTGGCACCCTTGCGGATGTGGGTGAGATTTGGGATGCCAGCTGTTGACACATTCTCCGGATCGATGAGATAGATGGGTGTGCCGGGTTTGACGTAATGCACCAGTCCTGCAGCAGGATAGACCACCAGCGAGGTGCCGATGATGACGAAGATATCTGCGTCGCCAACGGCCTCGGCAGCCGGCGAGATCATGGGAACACTCTCACCGAAGAACACGATGAACGGACGAACAAGCGAGCCGTCGCCCGCCTTTTCGCCCGCCTGAATGTCAGGATCGTCGGGACCAAGTTCACGGACGTAGCGTTCGTCGAACTGGTCGCGCGAGGAACATACCTTCGTCAGCTCTCCATGCAGATGGATGATGTGGCTGGAGCCTGCCTTCTCATGCAGATTGTCGACGTTTTGTGTGATGACCGTCACGTCGTAGCGGTCCTCCAACTCAGCGATGAGGCGGTGGCCGGTGTTGGGTTGTGCCGTAAACAGTTTCTTGCGAAGCCGATTATAGAAATCGTTCACATACACAGGATCCATGAGCCAGCCTTCGTGGCTAGCAACCTTCTCTACAGGTTCTTCTTCCCAGAGTCCGTCGGAACCGCGGAACGTCTTGAAGCCGCTCTCTACCGACATGCCGGCACCTGTCAGAAATACTATTTTTTTCATTGGTTCAATGCGCCTGCGGCGCGGTTCAAATGGTTCAATGCTGCTACGCAGCGGTTCAAATGGTTCAATGCGCCTGCGGCGCGTGTAAAGGTGTAAAGCGCCTGCGGCGCGGGTAAAGTGGCTCGCCACGGGTAAAAGGGTAAGGCGGCGATGCCGCGTGTAATGCGCCTGCGGCGCGGGTAAGTTACTGCTTGTCGTGGATGGCTTCCATGACTTTGGCTTCGAGTTCCTCGCAGAGTTCGGGATTGTCCTGCAGCAGTTTCTTCGTGGCATCGCTGCCCTGTGCGAGCTTCGAGTCCCCATAGCTGAACCACGAGCCTGATTTCTTAATGATACCGTACTCAACGCCGAGGTCGAGGATTTCACCAATCTTCGAGATGCCTTCGCCGAAGGTAATCTCAAATTCTGCCTTGCGGAAGGGAGGTGCCACCTTGTTCTTCACGACTTTCACACGCACCTTGTTGCCGATGACTTCGTCGCCATCCTTCAGTGAGGTGACGCGGCGGATGTCGAGGCGCACGGAAGCATAGAACTTCAGGGCGTTACCACCGGTGGTGGTTTCGGGATTTCCAAACATCACGCCAATCTTCTCGCGCAACTGGTTGATGAAGATGCAGGTGGTGTTGGTCTTGGCGATGGTCGATGTGAGCTTGCGCAGGGCTTGGCTCATCAGTCGGGCATGGAGGCCTACGGCGCTATCGCCCATGTCGCCTTCAATCTCCTTCTTCGGAGTGAGTGCTGCGACGGAGTCGATAACGATGATGTCGATGGCTGCCGAGCGGATGAGCTGATCGGCAATCTCGAGTGCCTGTTCGCCGTTGTCGGGCTGCGAAATCAGAAGGCTGTTCACGTCGACACCCAGCTTTTGTGCATAGAAGCGGTCAAAGGCATGCTCTGCATCGATGAATGCTGCGATGCCGCCCTGCTTCTGTGCTTCGGCGATGGCATGGATGGCGAGTGTGGTCTTACCACTCGACTCCGGTCCGTAGATCTCGATGATGCGTCCCTTCGGGTATCCGCCTACGCCGAGTGCGGCATTCAGTCCGATGGAGCCAGTGGGGATGACCTCCACGTTTTGTATGTTCTCGTCGCCCATGCGCATGATGCTACCCTTGCCGAAGTCCTTCTCGATTTTCGACAGGGCAGCTTGCAAGGCTTTCTGCTTCTCCTGCTGTGGGGTGAGGGCCTCGCCCTCAGTTTCTTTCTTTGCCATATTTCTCTGTATTTTGATAGTTAAACCTCCTGCAAAGATACAATAATTCTATGGTCCTGCAAAATTATTTCTCATATATTTTTTCTTGTCATCACAGGTTCAGTTTC
>Ga0256404_1002274_pt1 | contig 42984 bp, 34 predicted proteins | sample RumenRJG_01DNA_FD_185990 | JGI IMG/M metagenome (GOLD analysis project Ga0256404, IMG submission 185990) | Bovine rumen microbial communities from Lethbridge, Alberta, Canada - RJG_01 | ecosystem: Host-associated > Mammals > Digestive system > Stomach > Rumen | place: Canada: Alberta | collected... | reverse complement strand
CTGACGTTTTCAGCCCATCCACCGCCTGAAGTCCAATAGCCGTACTCCAGGCGTATGCAGCTTCACGCTGCGACGGCTCTCCCTGACGAATATACTCGTCAAAGTTTAAGTATAGCTCCTTATCGTTTTTTTCGCTCATATCTCGTCTTACTTTATTTTTATAACGTTTTTATCTCGTTCATTATTATCACATCAGCCATCTTCAGCGGATCAAAGAACCGTCCCGTGATCCCGCTATTATATCACTTTACAATTCATCAAATCCTCTCAAAAGTAATGTCTTAAGATTAAGTCGGAATCCCCATTTCAGATTCTCCGTTAATGGCTTTAGACCAATTGCCACATCCTGCATGACTTTAAACTTCCAGTTTTCAAGGACACGGTTCTTTCTGTCCCATTCAACCATACGCTTAATAAGCTCAATATCTATATCGACATCGTTGACATTAATATTCCTTACTGTATTACGTTGTTTCTCCTTTTGTTCTCTTTCTTCTTGTTCTTCTTCTTTCAATCTTTCAATCTCTTCCAAGAGTTCGTAATTTTCTTCGCATACTTTGTCGAAAATGGCCATTCCACGAGAAACTGTTGCTGGTATCAATTTGTGATTATATTTCAAATCGTTAGCGATTTCCTTCGCTTTAGACTGAAGGTTCAAACTCAGTTCTCCAGATTCTGCTCCCCATTCTGCAAACTTTATCCACAATTTGTATGGAATGGATCTGATTATTTTGAGGTCATGTTCATATTTGTCATCGGTATCAGCATTGACGGTTACTTTTCTCGTTACCGTTGTATTCGGATCTATTAAATCATCCTCTATGGAACTCAAGTCACATTTCCATCCTTCGTTGTCTCTAACAGCAATCCAGCATTCTTCTTTCTTTGCCCATTCAAGATAGTTGTTGGACGGCGAAATGTTCATGATGAAGGAATTGACTTGCGACATCAATGAATAGAGAATATTAGCCAACGATTCTGAAATCTTCTGACTTTTCCAAATCTTGTACAAGTTAATTCTTCCATCCACCATGTGATTTAATAAACCAATGGTATATGGAACAACAACAGATTTTAACTCGCCTATATTATTGCCTTTCCTCTTAGTTCCATATAGCTCATCTGCAGCTTTGAAAAGAATTGCTTTAGCAATAGTATCCTCAAAGTAGATATTGTTGATTTTCTTAGTGCTGGAAGGTAGATTCTTTGCAACAAACTGAGCATAGTTCTTTTCTGAACCTCTTACAACAATATGAGGTCCTATCATTAATTTGCTTCCTTCATAAACTTCTTCGAAGCAGTTAATATACTTAGCTAATTCGACCTTTGTAAACATTTGGCTCTTTGGATACTTGAGGTCAAATGCTTTCTGTTTTGACTTCGTAAAGCCCTCTTTGAGTCGAATATTTTTGTATTGAGACCTTGCACGTTCAAAGAACCAATAGGTCTGTATTGATCGTTCTGGTGTGACGGGAGTCATCACATAACGTGAAACTTTCTCTAATTCAACCAGTATCGGATTGTTGGCAGAGAAGTCAGCATTGTTTACCTTGTTCTGAGTATTAGCATACTTTGATATATCAGATACGATGTTGGCATATTCATCTTTCTTCTTTACTATTGAAAATTTGACTTGCACATATATGTCAGAAATATCAGCCTTATCTTTCTTCTCGGTATGATAAATAGAGGCTGTCGTTTGACCTCCGTTTACGATTTGCAAGTTAGATATGACTCTTATGTTTCCCTCGTCATCAAGTTCCATCGCATCAGCTGTAGCAGCGATACCATTATTATAGGCTAAGAACATGTGCGGTCTTTCTTTAATCGTATCTCTAAGACCTTTATTAATTTTCCCTGTGAATTGTAAGAAGGAACGAACGTTTTGTTCCAAAAGTCGTCCACCGTATCTCTCGTACAAGGTTGACAAGCATTTACCTGGGAGTATTGAAACATAAGCTTCATAGTCAGAGTTGCTTGATGACGCATGGAGGCAAGGAACCTTCCAGCCTTCTTCCTCAAAGTTAATGATGATTGGAGCATGCGATTGCTCAGATATCTGGTATAAATAGTTGATATCAACTACTCGGTAGTATATCTTATAACCACTAATTTCTTTGCTTTGAGGAATCTCTCCTTTGTATACACCATTTGTCAAAATGAAAGCATTTATTCTGACAAGTGAATCTCTTAGCTCTTTGTATGTTCCCAAAGTGTTTGTAAATTCAAATATCGCTGACGATTCTTCTATCTCATTTCCAAAATCAGAATAGATGGCATTCCTGAAATAATTGGTTATTCGTATAGCCGCAGTATCTATATCCTTTTTCAATGTAGTTGTAGGCTGTTCAGTCCCTTCATATATGGAAATGAACAAATCTACAGTTTCATAGTTATCAGCTATCGCATATCCATTTATCTTTTGCTGGTTTCTTGTTCCCAAGTCTCTCTCGTAGAATGCAACATCAGAGTTTTCTGTTTCTCCGGCTTCACTTAAGAGCTCTAGGCACATACGGGTAAAAGTCTGTTCTTGGTTGTCGCCCTCTTCATTTGCAATCTGACGAGTTGCAACTTCTTGTATCAGGGATTTATAGAATTTAGTTATTTCCTTCATAAGACTCAATGCTATTTATAACGTTTTCTTCAATGACCATATTTTCACTAGAATAGTTCAGTGAAATGTTGTATTTCACTTCAGATACTCCCATTCTCAATTCATCTTTCTTGATTCTGGGAAATTCGTCTTTTACTTGAAAGTATTGTTCTCTGCGAATGTGATAATGACGTTCTTTGTAAGAATCTTTATCAAGGTCAAAATAGCCGGATAGCAACAATTTGCTTTCAAAGTCACTTGCAGCCTCAGCATCACTTTCAAGCAGTTGGCGAATCATGGCAATTATCTCAGGCAATGTTTGACCATCCTGCGGAAGTACCTCAACGACAAGATTGTATAAGTACAGTTTTTCTGTATTTGATTCGTCTAATTGTAACTCACCATTAATAGCAATACCAGAATGACTATTTGCAGTTGTAGTTTTGACTTCAACTGCCCACATATCGCTCTGGAAATCTTTTGGAGCCATCTCTGGCCCAACCCAGAAACCTGTCGAGGCCACCTTATCAATAGATGAGAGAAGTAGTTTTTTAAGGAAGAACAACTCTCCATATAGACCTTGTTGCTCTTGTGCAGATAGCTTTTGATTTCTTCTTTTGGAGAATAACTCTTTCCATTTGCGCATTTGAGTTGTTACCAAACGTACTCCTTCCTTTTCAGATATGGCATCAATAATAGAGTTTACGATATTTGCACAGATAGAAGCAAAAATATCATTGACGCGACTTTCTCTATTGTTTAGCTGTATAATAAGTAATTTTGATTTAGGAAAGGAGGCATCCTTGAATAAGGATATTTTCAATTCGGACAAATCTTGAAAACTGGAAATATCAAGTTTGATGTCCTGATGAAAAGAAAACGCTATTCCACAGTACTTTTCTGGGGAACTGTATGTACAGAATGTCTTAAGACAAGAAGGAATATCAAGTGCTCTTTTGACAAGTCCCTCTGTACATTCACTCTCGAGTTTCTGCCAAACTTCCTTTATTGTATCAACTCTGTTCATATACATTATCGTTTTCTTGTTCAAAAATATCTTCAGTATCTGCAAAGTCTGTCAGTTGATTTACAGAATATGAAATTGCTACACCCGTATTGGTATGCGGGAACGAAATGGCAAAACTCATATAAGGTTCATTGCCATCTTTGTTGGCTGTTACATAATCAGCTGATGGCTTTATGGGATATATTATCAGCAAAGGATGTTTAACATCACGATATTTCTCTCTCACAAGTTTAGGGCTTGGATATGATTGTTTCCTGTCTTTTAACTTTTTATTTGTTTCATCCAATGCTTCTTTTAGAATCTCATCGTCCAAATCGATAAATTCATCACGTGGATTACCAAGAATATGGTTTTTTCTTAACAGATAGTGCTCAGAGGCATCACTTGATGGCATACGCATAAAGTAATTGAATCCAAGCCCATTTGATAAATAGCCATCGCACTCTCTTGTTTTTTCTCCCGTAGGTTTGTTCATCAAGACCACACTCCAATCAGATAATTCACCCGAATTGTTTACCTGTCTTATGTATTCGGATATGGCTCTTAGATTGACCTTGACCATTGAAGATGGCAAACGGTAACTCTCGAAAAAAGTCAGTATTGTTTCAACGCCAATATTTTTCCATAAATAGTTGTTTCCTGTTTGGGTATACAATCCGAGTTTGCACAATAATGTGTCAGCTGCCACAAAATTAATGTGCCTGTTGGCCTTATCCTTTAGCAACTGGTATGTTTCGACTAATCTGCCAGCCCAAGAAACTTCAATCGTGCTAGCATATCGCATTTTTGCAAGTGATGTTATCTGTAAAACCCCTGGGTGATTTCTTACTCTAAGGGCGTAATCTTCTGGAGTTCCACCAATCTCATATAGATAGCTAAACTCTTCTCTAAGTTCTTCGCTCGCCAAAGTGATATGGCGATACCACTCATTCAGTTCGCTACTTGTAAACAACCTACATAAATCCACATAGCCAGAACGATAGCCAAACCAGCGCCCCATCTGCATCAGTGTATCATACATTTTTGACGCTCGCAAGAAATAGCTGATAGACAGACCTTCTAGTGTCAAGCCTCGTGATAGTTTATCTCCACCAATAGCGATTACAGAAATTCCCTCGTCTTGGTTATCGTAATATGTCAGCGCATCCTTTGACGATCCATTGATAGATTTGACAACTATTTTCTGGACAGCTTTAAAGAGTTGAGACTTCACATCTTCCCACTTGTGGATTTCCAATGAATCATCAATATCTTTGAATTTGGAATCCAATATCATTTGAGTAGTCGTTTTGTAAGACTTGTAAGCTCCATTGTCCTCTTCAAATACTTTTCGTAATTCTTCCAACACCATTCTATCACCGGCTTCAATCTCCTGTTTGTAGTAATTGAAGATATGTGTAACCAGGTCCTTTATGTGGTTTTGCCATGATTGGAATCTGCTAACGTGTATGAGCATTGAATTATGTTTGTGGTCTTGACCACGAAGATTTCTTATTGCACATGTCACAATGAAACATTTTATGGCAAGTCGTAACGATTCAGGAACCTCGGATAATGTAGGTTTAATATCATCTTTTTTATGCTTGTTGGGAACGAATGATGCAAAATCATTGATTGGTACAACGATTGGCAATAGTTCATCATTCGTGTCGTCTGGTATTAATGAGGTTCCAAATACCTTATCGGGTCCTATATATGTTGAAGGGGATGGCAGGTTGATGATAAAATCTCTTGGGAACAGATTGGAATCATCTTGGGGAATGAAGATGTTGGCAAAAGGAGTCGCAGTATACCCAACGTAGGCAGTACGATTAAACTTATTCAAAATAGAACAAATATACTTATTAATTGTTGTCGGGTCATCATTTGACGAATTTGTATTGATAGATGCATTATCTGCCTCATCGTCAATCATTAGAAGGGACTTGTTGCTTATTTTCCCGTTCTCAGAATGCGTATTCAGCCAAGTATTAAGTCGCTTTAATACTGTTGAGTTCTTTTTTACAACAAGAAGTGCTGGTTGTGGGGCGTTAAAGTTAAAGCCAGCTGTATTGGCTGAACGACTGGTGAAATCTCCTTTTTCAGAATTGGTTGTATACGAGTTAGCAATAGCATCATCAAATCCCGGAATTAAGCCAACACCTATTTTGGTAGTTTCCTTTGTGCTGGCTCGCTCAAACTGAGTATCGAAGCCCAGGAAACCCTCGTCCAATCGCAACTGGGTCTGACTACGAAGATTATTATAAGTTCCCGCTAGTACAATTATCAGATTAAAACCAGAATCAGCTGCTTTACAAATTAGTCCTGTATAGTTCGCTGTCTTACCTGATTGAACCTGACCGACCACGAGTCCTTTCTTGCTTATAATCACATCTGTTTTTTGAGGATTAAAAAACCTGTCAAGTATCTTGTCAGTCATGTCGTCAACGCCTTGTATTGTTGCTGGCTCAAATCCCTTTTGATGTTCAAGGTAATATTTGTAACGACTCCAGAAAGACCATTTACAACATTCAGAAGCTTTGAATGCCATAAGCCAAGGTTTACGTCGTTCACGCCCCTCTAAGATCTGCATAGGTTCAACACGAACACTATAAATAGACATTAGCTTCGTCTTGAGCACCTCCTTGCTTAGGGTGGGAAACATCAGAACTACGCTATTGACCGCTGTGTCAATATCGTTATCTGTAACAGACTCTTTCAAGCCAATTAAGGTTCGACAAACTTCTATTGCTTTTTGATAAGATTCCATATTCATAACTCCTCGATTAAGTCTTCGTAATTATTAAATGGTTCTATTGTTTTAAGGACAGCCTTTGCTTGTTTTTCGGTTTGACCAGAGGCTTTTAAATTGGTGAACATCTTCTGCAACAACTCTTGTATAATGGTTGTGTCTATATCAGAGAATGGTTCTTTTTGCAAGTTCTCCTCGCTGGATTGTTTGATAAAGATAGTCGGAGTAGGGATTGATTCTTCTATTATGCGTAATAACATACTAATAGCATGCTTAGGATTTGTCTGTGCTTCTTCTTGCAAATCCTTTATCAATTGGTTGTCACGATTAACCACAAAAGACCATTTATTACCCTTCTTCTTCTCCAACCAGAGCGGCTGAAAGTTTATTCCTGCCTTTTTCTTAAGTATTTTTCCTCTGTGCCTGTACACTTCCATCCCTTTGTTCCTAACATCAAGAGCATAAGAACGTAGTTGTTCACGACAAGAAAGAGGTGGTATTGCAGTTGATTTCTTGATATCAATTTGCCATTCCGAATCCAAGGTGTTTGGTAGATCTATGCTGATTCGCACAAGTTTATAATGATCTTCTTTTCTGAAGAGGTTAAGCCAACTTCCTGCAAGTAGGAGCCTCTTCCCACGGTATACATAGAAACCTTGTGCAGCGGGATAGCCATTCATTCCCTCTGCCTCTTTATATTTCTGTTCAGAACTGAAATTGTTCTTATGTGGTAATATGTATCCTTTTACTTCTGCTTTATTACTTCCAAAATACAAGTTCTCTGTAGGGAAGCTTTGAGTCTTTTTTTCATCAAGGCAGAATGGGTTCCATGCTTCAACAGGATTCCTACCCCAATATATAGTAACATCATTGCTTTCTATAAAACGATGGAAGGTCATTGCAATATGAGATTTTACCCTTGCCCATGCATCTGAAAACTTTTGTTTGGCGACAATGTCATCTGCTGATGTTGACGGGGGGATTACTCTGTCTAAATCTGTCCAAATTATCATGGTACCAGAAGCTTGTTCATCCAAGGCTGTAATAAAAATATCTGGCGCCCATCTGATAAGTTCCCATTTATGAGTAATTGCAACATGATCCAAATCCCAAGTCCAATAAGCGGAATGATAACCTAATTTCTTGCTTATTACGGTCAGTTTTCTACACTGAGAGAAGGATGCAGTTTTCATTCCTAACCCAAAACGCCCTAAATCATTAACATCACGAGATTCTAATGGATTTTGAGTTCCAGGGCGCATGGCTTCCACAATCTCTTCACTATTCATACCTAAGCCATCGTCCTTGATGGTCACAATAGTTTTTCCGCCATCCCATATTCTTTCGATATATATGTTTTTTGCACCTGCTGATATTGAATTATCTAAAATGTCAGCAACCGCAGTTTCGAGGTTGTAGCCAATTGCCCTGAAGGTCTCAATCATTGAAGCTGCTTCAGGAACCGCTTCCATTTTAGGTAGTAATGAATAGTCCATAGTCTACATTTGTTTTAGGATCTCTTTCGCAATTTTAAAAGCTAATAATACGGGAACAGCGTTACCTATTTGCTTAAAAGCAGCACCTCTGTTTCCTTCGAAAAAGTAGTCATCTGGGAATGATTGAAGCCTAGCAGCTTCTCTTACTGTTATTGAACGTACATTCTCAATAGTAGGATTGGGGGTTGGATATATATAATAATGTCCATCCTTCGATATGTGTGCAACTACAGTGTGGCTGCATCCATCTGGGTCAACCACAGAATATCTGTCCAGAAATGATTTTGTGTTTTTATGAGTTTGTAAGTGGGCTGGAAGTTTGGAGTAATCTAGCTGTTTCCTTTTCTCTCTCCATTGCTTTATCGCCATACAATAGATCTCCCTGTCATTGGCATTGTGTGGGCGGGCAATATGTTGCGTTGTAAAGTCGACTTTTTCATTGCGGATGGCAGATTCTTTAAGATACGGCATATCGTTCAAATCTTTGGAATAATGAACAGGGGCCGTAAGACTTCCTTCGCCTGCCTTCCTTCTTGGGAGGTCAGAGAATAAATCCCTCATAACGCAATATGAATTGCTTTCTTTCTCTAATATCGGGTAAAACCGTTTTTGACCTTTGGAACTTATGCCATCTTTACGCCATCCTACAATAATGACTCGTTGCCTTTTCTGCAGGACTCCATACTCAGAAGCATTCTGGACTTGCATTTGCATGTCATAGCCAGCACTTGCTACAAGTTCCTGTAAATCCTTCAACGGCTCACCTTGCTTGGCAGTTTTTATACCAAGTACATTCTCAAAGACAAACATTTTGGGAGTGTATCTTTCCAAAAAGCGAACGTAGTATTTATACAGTTCGTTTCTGGGATCTTTCTCAACGTCTTTCCCCATCCTTGACCTCCCTACAATGGAATATGCTTGGCAAGGAGGCCCACCAATTATCAAGTCTACGCTATTTTTCCCTTTTAGTTTGTCAACTCTTTGAAATATTTCATTTATGGTTGCAGAGCCAATTGTAGCATGAATAACGCTGTCAATAATCGTGGCAGGTACTTGATCCCATAGTTTTTGCCCGCTTTCACCTCCTTTCTTTTCCAATAAGTATTTCTTATAGATGTCCAGTTTGTCGTTTTCTTCCAAATAGTGATATGCTGCCCGGGTCTTTAAGGTTTCGCAAGCATATTTGTCCATTTCGATATGCGCAATAGGAGAGAATCCTGCCCTGACAAACCCTTCCGACAGGCCGCCAGCACCGGCGAATAAATCTATAAATGTATATTTCTTTTTTGGCATATTTTGAATCATTATGTATCTTCTTTTTATTCTTGTTTACTTCTATTATTCTTTTGGAGGGGTATCTTATCCTCAAAAACTATGGTGCTATTATTTCCCAGTGCCCACCTTTGTCTGGGCCAATACGACGGATGACACCTTGTTCCTGTAGTTTTCTTAAGTGCTCTTGCACGTTGCGAGAAGCGATATTTATTTCTTTGGAAATGGATTGTGCCGTCGCGTTCGGATTCTTCCAGATGATTCTAACAATTTTTGCACGCGTCGTAGATAATTTTTCTACGATGCTATCTACGATGTTTTCTGTGATATTTCCTGCGATGATATCTACGACATCACCATCAACTTTACCGCCAACTTTACCGCCAGTTTCGTTGGCATAACTCTGTGAGACTTTTACATCAACCTTGAATGCCGTGATAAGATTAACGTTGAACTCTGCTGGTTGGTTGCCATTTTCCTTTAAGTCAGTCTGGACTTGTCCTACTCCTCGGTTGAACATATTCACATAGCCCAGCGTCTTCATGGCACTGGCTACAAGAGGATTGCGGTAGTCGTTCACGCTAGGGAAATTCTCAGGACGGGCATTGCCATACAAGCCGCCTGCATTCAGGATCTCCAGATGGCCGGCAAACTCATAAAAGCGAAGTGGCGTATTACTCTGCATGTCGCGATGCATACAAGCGTTGAGAAGAAGCTCTCGGATAGCCTGATATGGGTAGTTGCTGACCATCTCCTCGCGAAGGATAGAAACGAAAACGGGTTTCTTCTTGATGACAGACAACTCCAAAAGTGATTCCAGACGTGGTAGCAGCTCGCAATAGTTGCCTTCCAACTGCATTTCGTTCTCTACCTCACTGGTCACATCTTCACCTTTGAAGCACACATACTGCACATACAGACCAGGCATGAAACGGCGCGGCTTGTAGCCAAACAAGACGACTGCTGCGTATGTGGGGCATTGGTGCTCAGTGTCATACATGCCCACAGCGGCCATCTGTTCCTCGATAGGACGAGTATCAGATTCCACTAACTCATTACCTAATAGAGGTATCAGATATTTTGTACGTAGCAATTCTGTGTTCACGTCAGAGAGTTTTGCTGCCAAACAAGGCATGGTGTCGAAGGTTGCCATGAATGACATTCTTCGTTCTGCAAGGATGCGCTCTTCTGCTTCTGTAGCTATGTCACGACGAGGACCGATACGAATAAAGGTACGTCCACGATAGCGCACAGGAGGCAGGTCAGACGGACTAACTTCAGCAACCAACAAGTCACCTTCCGGAAACTGGAAACGATCAACACTCATAACAGGTATAGGCAGGATGTTTCCGTTGCTGCGTATGGCTGCAATCTTCTTTAGCAAGTCATCGGTGACTTTCAGCCCTGACAATGTGCCATTGTCGTAAGCACCCAGTATCAGGTAGCCATTCTTTCGCGAGTTTGGCAAGTCATTAGCAAAGGCACAGATGGCCTCTTGGAACTTATCCATGTCACCTGTTGACGTGGTTCGCTCCACACGATAGGTTTCCGTGCTATGCAGCAGTTCTTGTATTTCGTCTTTTGTTATCATTTGACTTCGTCTTCTTCCTTCTTGCAAGGCATAGCCAAAACAAGCTTTGACTCTGCTCTTGCTTCGTGCGTCATTTCGACTTATTTCTCTTGATTGAATTCTTCCTGTCTCACCAACTCCTGCACAGGCACTTCAAGTGCATTTGCTATTGCAATAAGTGCTTCAAGGCTTGGCTGGGTGGTATTGGTGACCCACTTTGACACTGTAGCAGGATCCTTGCCGAGTTTGTCGGACAGCCACTTATTGTTCAGGTCACGTTCAGCTAGAACGACTCTTATACGATTTAACTTTGCCATGATAGATTACTGTTGTTTGACGGCAAAGTTACAAAAAATAATCGAGACAAATGCTGATATGCTCAAAAAACTCCATAAATAAGCCAGATTTTGATTAAAAGACCAATCTTTTGATGAATACAGGACAATATTCACGCTTATTATTATATATAATGTGTATTTGAAATATCTTTTGAAATAACCGACTGCAATTTGAGGTTCGTCGTAACAATTCCCATCCATATGGGAGCAATGAAGGTTCGGAGAAAAGTTCGGAGAGGAAACAGTTTTAGTTCGGAGAGAAGTTCGGAGACAACCGCAATAAGTTCGGGAACTCACCCTCATAAGGTTCTTGAACAAGCCAAGCGGCAAAGCCGAGTGCAGGAACAGCCATACAATAGGAATCAAGCGGGATTTTTTTCTCTTCTTACTTAAAGTCGCAAAAGCAAGCATGCGATTCTTGCCATTTTTGTCACATAGAACTACTGTTTCGGTAGATAAATGTTAAAAACGATGATAACAAGACTATTTATTATCCCAAAAGCTTTGTAGATTCAAATTTAATCATTAATTTTGCAGAAATTCTACAAAATAAAGTGTGTAATGATACTAAAAATCGAATTTGAGAATTTCTTTTCTATTAGAGATAGAATAAGAATCGACTTCAGAGCAGGAAACATCAATACGGCTCTTGCACGGGAGTTAAGCCATAATGTGATGGAGTGGAACGGTGTGCCCGTACTTAAAACTATTGGCCTGTTTGGGCCTAACGCTTCTGGCAAATCGAATATTCTGAAAGCCATTACTTTTTGCTGTAGAATGATTTTGGAGTCCCACCTCTACAATGAAGGTGCGACATTCAATTTCGAACCTTTCAAATTCGATGGTTGGCAAGATAAATCAAGTAAGTTCTTGATTGATTTTGTGTGCAATGACGTGGAATACAAATACGCTTTTGAATTAACTCGTGAACGTATTATCAGCGAAAGTCTATATCATTATCCAGTTGGCAGACGTGCTAAAATATTTGTTCGCGATGCTGACGGAAAGTACAGTTTTGGCACTGGCGTTATGGCTAAGCCTTCGGATGTGGTTACAAACACCAGTGAGAAGAACCTTTTCCTAAGTCGTGCCAGTTCGATGAACAGAGACATAGCACAGAAGCTATATCGTTATTTCATGAACCAATTCCTGTTGGGGCTTGTCAATGTGAATGACGTGATGGTGCTGGATAGTTTCAATGCCTACAAGAAGGTGATACTCAAAGCACTTGAAATATGCGATACGGATATTACTGACATCGAGGCAAGGAAAGAACAAGTGCCTGCTCCTGTGGTTGTACCTGGACAAACGGAGCTATCATACAAGTTGGTGGATGTGCTTCGCTTCAAGACATTCCATCGCAACCAAAAGAATATCATGTTCGACATGGACATGGAAGAATCTAACGGTACAAGAAAACTATTTCAGATTCTGATACGACTCTTGGATGTGGTAAAGAACAAGAAGAGCATCATGATGGACGAGTTTGACATGGGGCTACACACTCGTCTGGCTGATTTCATTCTCGACTTGATTCATGCTTCAGAAAGTAGTCAATTACTGTTTACTTCCCATAACACGAACCTTATCGATGTCAAACGACTGAGACGTGACCAGATTGTTTTTGTCAACAAGTCGGAGCAAGGCGCAACGGAGGTGTATTCATTATACGACTTCAAGGATTTCCGTGAGAACATGGATGCCGAGAAGGGATATATACAAGGTCGCTTTGATGCTGTGCCTTATGTTGATTCATCTGTATCAAGTATCAAACAATTATTGGAAGGCTAATTATGGCAAGCAAAAGAGAACCGTCACCATCTTTGCGAATGCGAAAGATCGCCCTTGTCATTTGCGAGGGCGAGACAGAGGTCTGCTATATCAACCTTCTAAAATCGTGGTATAAGTCACCCATCAGAATCATTTCGCACATAGAAGGTACAAAAATCACGCCATCGTTGGTTGAGAAGCGCACAAAAGAACTCAAAATCTCCCAATGGGATAAGGTGCACACATTCCTCATGTACGACATGGATGTGCAGGCCATCAATGAGAAACTACACAAATGCAAGGCAGAAATGTTACTGAGTAATCCTTGCTTTGAAATATGGCTACTGCTTCATGCCAAAGACCAGAAGGCGGCCATCGAAACGGATGCACTCATCAAAGAGTTAAAGAAAAGCGCCCCCGTGTGGAAGAATTATTCTAAATCGGCTTTTACCGACACTCAAAAGTCCTTTCTGAACGACAATACAGACTTAGCTGTTTCAAGAGCTAAGAAACTACATGAGTTCCAGAATCCATCCACAGGTATTTATAAATTGATTGAGATGCTGAAAGAGGATTTACGCCAATAAGCAAAAGGCTTAGGGTTATACCGTTGGCGAAACACATCTCGTCTGCAGGTTATGTTTTTGCCATTTCAGCATCCTATACCCAGCCAAAATCAAGAAAATGTGACAAGTCTCGTGATTTTTCTGTGTTTTCTTTTGGTTGTTTGGGGAGAAATCTGTACCTTCGCAGTGATTTTGTAACATGTTGATTATCAATGGCTATTTCCGTTTTTGCGACATGTGTGCAACATCCGGTGCTAACGCATTGATAGTCAGTTAAAGTCGTTTTCGAGGAGGTGAAATAACTCCAAAAAGGCAACATATTTTCAAAGATGAAGGATTCGAATAAGAGTCCTTCATCTTTTTATGTACAAAAACCGTCATCTATCACTTTTCTTTGTATCTCATTGTATATCAAATAATTAAGTGAAGTGACAGATGTTTTCAATCTATCACTACTATCACCCACAGTAAAACAACTTGTTTTACTTTCAAAGAAGGCCCATCTATAACGTGTTTAACATACTTCCAACGAAGTAAAACAACTTGTTTTACTATTTAACACAACACAAATACATTACAAATGTCTTATTTACAGGCAGTTAACTAATATGAAAGCAAAAGTGATAGTTAGTGACAGTTTTAAAACAACTATCACCTTATATAACCACCTAAATTACAGCATATTATACGAAAAAGTGACACTTTCGCGAAAAAGCTAAGGCGCCTATGCCGGCCGTCTGTATCATGTCTAGTTCAATGTTTGTCATACTCACCTACGTTTATCATTAGGAAAAAAGTCGACGCATACGATTGTTTTTGTGAACACCAATGCTAATTGTCCGCAAAGATACTGATTCTATTTGGTTCTTGCAGTGATTTCAGCGATATTTCGATCCCACTATTTGGTTAAACTTTCTGAAATCATGCCTGTTTTTCAGGATATTTGTCGTATATTTGCACAAAAACGCGCCATGAGCAGGAAACTGTTTTGCGAGATTTCACCCTTCACCTATCGCCTCTCGATGGAGAAAGAGATACTGAAGCGGCATCTGAGAGACCTCTTTCGGAAGACCCGCTTCGCCCATGAGCGGACTGAGGCATCCCTGCCCGTCGTCGTCTATCGGCACAACTCGCTGATCCGCCGCCGACTCGGCAATGTCAACATGCAACTGCAAGAGAACAAGGCCACCAACCTCGCCCTCGCCGTGAAGCATATCGACGGGCTGCTGATCCATCCTGGCGAGACGTTCTCAGTATGGAAACTGGTGGGGCGAACCACCAAGCAGAAGGGATACAAAGAAGGACTCACCATCGCCAAGGGACAGCCAGCACAGGGCATCGGAGGCGGGCTCTGCCAACTGTCGAACCTGATACACTGGATGGTCTTGCATAGCGAACTGACCATCACCGAGCACCATCATCACGACGGACTGGACCTCTTTCCCGACTTTGGACGGCAGATACCCTTCGGCACAGGCACCAGCATCTCGTACAACTACATCGACTATCGTGTGAAGAACGAGACCGCCAACACCTATCAACTCCGCCTGAGGGTGGACAATGAATACCTGTGCGGCGAACTCCGTGCCGTATCGCCCCAGTCACACTCCTTCCACGTTCATGCCGAGAACGAGTTCTTCTCAGAAGAAGACGGGACGATATACCGCAACGGCCAGGTCTATCGCGATGTCATCGAGCGCGCCACAGGCCGTTGCATCGACAGCCAACTCATCCGTACCAACCACGCCAGAGTGATGTACGAACTTCCCCCAACAGCCACTATCCAAAAAAAATCCTGACGGAAAGTCTGCAGAGTAAGAGGCACCCGTCATGAGGGACGCCAAGTTACAGAGTAAGAGATGCCTAGTCACACAGTAAGGGATGCCTTCTATGGGGGTATAGGAGGCATCCCTTACTGTCGTACAAGGCATCAGAACGACCCATGGAAGGCATCAGAACGAGGGTTAGAAGGCATCCTTATGAACAAACCCCCTATTTTGCTATGTCCGGATAGCAAAAAGAAGAAAAAACAATTCTATGGAGAAGACGTTCGCAAAATCAGGACAACACCTAACAGAATCTTCGGAAAAGCCTTTGTACAAAGGAAATTTGAGATGTTAGGTGTTGGCAAAACACCTAACATACACCTAACCAACACCTAACATTACACCTACCTGAAGAACTACCTGAGCAACATGAAGATTAACTCTGGAGCGACTGGTAAGAGAGATGCAGAAATGGGTGATTGATGTAGAAGATGAGTGAGGTGTTGGGTTAGGTGTTTGTTAGGTGTTAGGTGTTTGAAAGCTGGAAGCCCTTTAGATAAAGGGCTTCCGGAAAATCAACGTTAGGTGTTACCCTCAAACCGAAAATACGATAATAATTAGTAAGTGATATCAATCACAGGGCGGAGGATATCTGTATTAGATAATCCTGTAGTTTGGCTTGGGCTACTTACTTTAATTCCACCATTGATATTCATAGAGATTTTTGCATATTTCAGTTCTGATGTAGTATCGCAAAACAGAAGGATTCCTTGTTTTGTTATCCTTGATGGATCAATTGCATTTGCATTGAGGGCAAACGACTCTATTTCAGCATATGTCGCTAAACGCCAAGTTCCCGATATACCTTCTACAGAAGGCCAATTCCGTAGTTCGCCATTAAGACATGTTTCCAGGTCTTTATATTTCTTTTGGGTCTTTATTGTTGGTATATCTGTCTCTTCTGTTGGCGAGAGCAAGACGGCAGTATGATTTGTTTCATTGACGGAGACAACATAGCAACCTTTATAGAGTTGACCTGCGACGGGGGTTTCCGTGTTATCAGAGCCACCTGAGCCTGCATTGGGATCGTCCGTACCAGAACCGCCTGAGCCTGAGTCGCTGATGGCATTGGATTCATCGAAGTCGAAGGGGATGGTAGAGGGATCGGTGGTCCAGGCCTGAAGGGTGATGGCACCCTCGAGGGTGACGCCAAGGGGCTCCGTATAGGTGCCTGAGATATTATACCGATTGTTGGCCGTCAAGGCATTCTCGGCGGTATAGGTATAACTGCTGCTACCCGTTTCGCCGCGAGTGAAAGTGACGGTGATCGTGGGTACGCCCTTCGAGGGGAAGGCGAGTTGATGGGGGGCTGCCTCCCAGACGCCAGCGGTAGCCGACTCGGCGAGCGCAAAGGTATAGGTGAGTGGCGACTCTTCCACATAGGAGCCATTAAAACGGATGCCTGAATAGAAGGGCGCCACGGAGACGGTGACAGCCGTGACCTCGTCTGGCATCTGGCTGATGGTGACGGTCGAGAGTTCGAGCACCTTGCGCTCCAGTTCCAGGTTGACCGTCTTGCTTTCGCCATCGCCGAGGGAGGCTGTAGCAGAGGCCATCAGCAGGTCGCCCATCGCCTGACCCTCAGCCTGGCTGATGACGGATGTGGGCGATGGTGTCGCAGGGAACTGGAAATGAGAGAGGTCGCTGGGACTGAGGGCACAGAGCGTGTAGGCGCCTTGTGGCAGTTTGACTGACGCAGAGGCAGATGTATAACTACCAGCGGCATCCGTCTGAAGCGTTCGCACATACTCGCTGCTGCCATTAAAGAGGAAGATGGAGGCGACAGACGATGCGTCTCCCTCCCCACCCCTGGTGTGAGTAACGATACGGAGTTGATTGTCTGACGACTCATAGACAGACTGGAGGTCTGACTCCTGTTCACTACAACTGACTAGACACGCGAAGCCCATGATGGCTGCGGCGGAATGAATCACAAATCTGTTCATAATTCTGCATTTTTAATAGTTAGACATGTTAACATCGGGTGGGCGCTGACGGATTCGAACCGCCGACCCTCTGCTTGTAAGGCAGATGCTCTAAACCAACTGAGCTAAGCGCCCGTGTTTTCAATTGCGGGTGCAAAGGTACAAATAAAAGTGAAGAGCGAAGAGCGAAGAGTGAAGAATTTGCTTCCGCTTAACAAATGTTAACCCTTTTAGGCAAAAAGGCGCTCAATATCCGTCTGTGGGAGGATGGTAAGGACAGACTTGCCGTTGGGCGTATAATTGACGTTCGAACAGGCAAAGAGTTCGTTGATAATCTGCTCCATCTCGTCGTTGGAGAGCACCTGTCCATAAGGCGTGGCGACACACTGGGCTAAGGAGAGGGCTACTTTTGAGTTGACAGTTGACAGTTGACTGCTTACAGTTGATTTGACTGTGGCAGAATCATCGGAGAGGGAGTCATCTTCTGAGTCAGCCACAATCTGTCGGATGAGGGTGACAGGGTCTACACCCTCGAGGCCGGCAGGGATACCGTTGACGGCAAAGGAGTTGCCGCCAAGGTCAGAGAGGTCGAAGCCCATGGCCGTGAGACTGGGCAGCATCTTCTGGAGCACGACAGACTCTGCAGGCGAGAATCTGACAGACTCAGGGAAGAGCAACTGCTGAGTGGCCACCGTATGGTTCTCAAGTTGTTGCAGATAGCGCTCATAACGGATGCGTACATCAGCCCTGTGCTGGTCGATAATCATGAGTCCCGACTTGACGGCAGTCATGATGTAACAGCCCTTATACTGATAGTGAAGGGGAGAGAGGTCTGTGTTTAGGGGTGAGGGATGAGGGGCAAGCGACGAGAGGTCACCTTCGTCTGCAGGGAAGAGCGACTGGTCTTTCTCAGAAGGCGTGGATGGGCCTGAAGAGACGATATCGTAGAGTTGCTCCCAATCAGGATTCGGAGATACGGAGGTGCGGGGGTACGAGGGCGCGAGATGACCACCCTTGGAAGAGGTAGAGCGGAAGGGGTTGTAGTCTGGGTCATAACTCACCTTGGGGGCCGTGATCTGATCGTGCGCAGGGTCGAAGACAGGGATATCCGGCTTGCCCTGCACATCAAAGTCGATAGACGGCACATCGCAGAAACGGCCCAGGGCGTCGCGCACCGTGGCCGTCAGCACCTGCCAGATGGCCTGCTCGTTCTCGAACTTGATTTCCGTCTTCGTGGGATGGATATTCACATCGATAGCCGCAGGGGCGACCTCTATATATAAGAAATAAGGTACCTGCATGCCCTCTGGTATCATGCGGTCGTAGGCCGAGACGACGGCCTTATGGAAATAGGGATGCCGCATGTATCGCCCGTTGACGAAGAAGAAGTCGTGGCCCGCCTTCTTACGGGCTGTCTCAGGCTTGCCCACAAAGCCCGTGATGTTGCAGAGCGACGTCTGCACCTCTACAGGCAGCAACTCCTGGGTGTACTGCCGTCCATAGACATCGGCAATACGCTGGCGCAGGCTGGCAGGCTTGAGGTTCTGCAGTTCTGCCCCATTGTGATGGAGGATGAAGTGGATGTCAGGATAGACCAGCACGATACGCTCGAAGGTCTGGAGGATATTGCTGAGTTCGGTGGTGTTGGACTTGAGGAACTTACGCCGAGCAGGGACATTATAGAAAAGATTGTCCACCTTGAAACTGCTGCCCAAGGGAGCGGCTGCTGGTTCCTGAGCCACCACCTTCGAGGCTGCTATCTGCAAACGCGTGCCAATCTCATCCTCAGCCATACGGGTCAGGAGTTCCACCTGAGCGACAGCAGCGATAGAGGCGAGGGCCTCCCCACGGAATCCCATCGTATGGAGGGCGAAGAGGTCGTCAGCCTGGCGGATCTTCGATGTCGCATGGCGCTCGAAAGCCAGACGGGCGTCCGTCTCAGACATGCCCTTTCCGTCGTCGATGACCTGGATAGAGGTGCGCCCTGCGTCGACAATGATCACACGGATGGTCTTCGCACCAGCATCGACAGCATTCTCCACGAGTTCCTTGACCACCGAGGCTGGTCGCTGGATCACCTCACCAGCCGCAATCTGGTTGGCAACGCTGTCAGGAAGAAGGGAGATGATATCGGACATTTCTGTTTACAGTTTACAGTTTACAGTTTACAGTTTACAGTTTACGGTTTACAGATGTTCACTTACCTTTTTTTCTTTTCATCATTACCTTTTTTGTCATTCTTCCCACGCCAGTTGAAGATGTCGTAACGGTTGATGGGGCGAATATAGTCGTACCACATGAAGCCTGGCAGATGCTTGCGATCAGCAGGAATCTGGTTGAGGGGATACATCGTGCCAGAGGTCTTAGGGGTCCACACGCTCTCGAGTTTCTGGTCCTTGAGGAACATGCGGAGTTCGCTGGTCTCCTGATAATTGTAGATGATAGGCAGCGTGTCGCCCTCCTCGAAATAGTAGCCGATGAGCACATTGTCCTTCGCCCTGGCCTGCCGTATCTTACCCTCTACGAAATAAGAGAACATCTCACGAGAGGACACCTGATTATAGCAGGCCGTATCCGACTTCAACTGCTGGATGGAGAAGGCATTGCCGATGATATGGGTATGGTCGATCACAGAGTCTCGTATATAGACATTGACGAGGTCGCCCACCAGTTGCTGACCGTTGTTCCACATGATGGGATCATGGTAAAGCGTCATGCAAGAGTCTTTCGAGTTATAGACGAGTGAGTCGCAGACGGCCTGCACATCACGACGGAAGGCCCTGACATGATGATAGGCATGGATCTTACGATAGACGGAATCGGTCTCGATATTGAAGGTGACGAGTTTGAATGTGTCAGCATGCACGAAGAGCGAGTCGCCCTGCGAGAAGTCGATGGCTACAGCGCTGTCTGTACACATGGCATAACCAGTGTGTTCGTAGTACTCGCCATAGTTGCCTGTGAACTTATTACGATTGACGGAGTCGACATAGACTACATCATAGAAAGCCTGGCTGAAGCCCATCTTACTATCATAGTAGACGCTGTCGCCTACCAGCATCTTTCCCCCGTTGGTCATCACAGAACGGTTCATCAGCCGCGCCCGTTCCAGTTTGGTGTCGTAAAAGCCCAACTCTGAGTAGATATGATTGTTGCCTGAGGTGATGTTTGAGGGTCCTACGATGTGGGCCATCGAGTTATGATTGTCATAATAGAGGGTATCGGTGGTGAGGAAGAAGTCTGGATTCTTCATCTTCACGTCGTAATTGAACACCGACATCTTCGTCTGCGTGTTATACTCGCCCCAGTCGGAGGTCAGCGTCGTTTTACCGTCGACCATCTTACCCCCCTCGAAGAAATAGGCGTTATCATAGATACGGTCGAAATCGAGGGAGTCTGTGTAGAGTACGGTCTTACGATGTCTGAGCACGACATTGTATCTGGCACGCGCTATCTGCTCATTGCCGTCATAGTAGGCGTAGTCGCTGAAGAGTGAGAGTGTATCACCCTGATACAACTTCACATTCCCAAAAGCCTCGAATGAGTTGGAGGCCTCGTAGAAGTAGGCGCTGTCGCAATAGAGCCGTGCCCCCTGATGGGTGAAGTGAACCTTGCCGTTGAGGATGGTGGCATCGGCATTGAGGCGCTGGTCGTAGTGAAGCACATCGGCGTGGACCAGATAGACACGTGAGTCCTGGACCTTGGCTCTGCGGGTAGGGCGTTTCGTCTTCCCCTTCTGGGCATAAGTGTCGAGACTGGTATAACACACCAGCACACACAACAACGCCACCAGATATAAGAAAGACCTTCTCACTTCTTACCTCTCACCTCTCACCACTACTTAATCCACCCTTCGTATTCGAACTTACAGTCCTGATAGCCATCGTTCAGACGGGTGTAGACATTCTTGATCTTATCGACCACCCACTGATGGATACGATCGTTCTGACGACGCTGCGTCACCACGTCCTTCAGTGTCTGGAAGTCCTCAGAGATAGAAGCCTTATGACCTTCCACACGATTCTTCAACTTGGCGATGACACAGACGGTCTTGCCTCGCTGGTTGATCATCTGGAAAGCATGCGACACCTGTCCCACCTGCATCGTATCGACGACCTTTGCCACCTCTGGAGGCAGGTCCTGCATCTTGAATCGAGAGGTGATACGACCAGACTGGTCGCTATTCGACATCAGGCCCTTGTTATTACGAGTGTCCTTATCGTCGGAGAGCATCGAGGCGGCATCCTCGAAGGAAAACTTCTCTGCACGGATATCATCAGCGATGGAGTCGAGACGAGCCAGCGTACGCTCGACAGCCTCGTCAGGAACAATCGGCTTACGGAGGATATGACGCACGTTGACCTTGTCGCCACGCTTCTCGATGAGTTGGATGATATGGAAGCCGAACTCAGACTCCACGATCTTCGACACCTTCTTGGGATCGGTAAGATTGAAGGCCACCGAAGCGAAAGCAGGATCGAGCATACCTCGTCCAGAAAAACCTAATTCGCCACCACGACGGGCAGTACCAGGATCCTCGGAATAGAGACGGGCCAGCGTAGAGAACGAGGCGTCGCCGCGATTCACACGGTCAGTATACTCACGGAGTTCATCCTTCACTCGATTCAGTTCCTCGACAGGGATCTTAGGCGTGTTCTGGACAATCTCCACCTCCACCTCGGTAGGGATGAAAGGCAGACTGTCCTGTGGCATATCCTTGAAATAGCGGCGCACCTCAGCAGGTGTGACGGCGATATCCTCAACGAGTTTCATCTTCATCTTCTGCACCATCTGACGGTCTTTCAGTTCCTCGCGCAAGTCGTTACGAATCTGCGACAGGGGCTTATGACGATATTCTTCAAGCCGTTCGCGAGAGCCGTCGACCATCTCGAGCCAGTAGTTGATATGCTGCTCGACCTCAGGAGCCACATCAGCATCAGTCACCTCGATACTGTCAATCTGTGCCTGATGCTTGAACAGTTTCTGCACAGCGATCTGCTCAGGGATCATACAGTCAGGATCGCCATTCCACTTCATTCCTTCCATCGCAGCCTGCATACGGTATGTCTCTACGTCGGACTTCAGGATGGCCTCATCGCCCACAACCCAGATGACCTCGTCGATGACGGTGCCCATGTGTATGGAGTCACTGTCAGCAGGACTAGCGTCACTAGTATGACTAGTCTGACTAGCGTAACTAGCATAACCACCACTATTAGTAAAGCCCGCGGCCGCCCCGAAGATGGGGAGACCTACGAGCAGGGTTATGATGTGATTTCTTGTCTTCATCAGTGTCGGTTTACTGTTTTCAATACGTCCTCATATATCTTCACAGGGTAGCGCTGACGAAGTGTTGCCACCCACTCCTGTTCTAGTGCCTGCTGAAGGTCTTCAACCACCTGACTGCGAACATCCGTATAGTCTTCAGGCTTCTTCAACTTCTTGCCATAGACGGCGTCGATGGGATAGTCCTTATTCACCTCGACAGGCTGATCGAGTGCCGTACGGAAAATCTTATGATCAACCAGACGGCTGTCACCCGGCTTGAAGAGTCCCTGCTCCACACGGATGCGGATAATCGAGTCTGGGTTGAAGGTCTTGCGCAGCACATCAGCCCACTGGCCAAAGGGCAGGCCCTTCACGCAGCGCTTCACAGCCTTGACGTCAGCCTGGTCCTTCACGTGGTAGGCGATACCCTTGAAACGAGGCTCAGGGAAAGCATATTTCTTCTTATGAGCACGGAACCAGGCATCGAGACCAGCCTCATCCTTTGAAGCCTTCTCCCAAACCTGGCGGTTGCTGATCTCATAGACCAGCAGTCCATCGTGATACTCCTTGATGAGGTATTTCATATCCGAGTCGACAGCACTCAAGGAGTCTGCGCGACGAGTCATATACTGTTCCTCTGTCATCTGACCACCTGCCACCGCACTATGGATTTTTTGATTGGCGATAGCATCACGGATGCCCTGCTGCTCGAACTGGCGGACGATCTGATCCTTGAGTTCCTCGAAAGGCTCGAGTTGTTTGCGTCCTTTCATCAGGATGATATGGTAGCCGTCTGGTCCCAAGACAGGACGGCTCACCTCTCCCGTCTGGAGCGCATAGGCAGCCTCCTCAAACTCAGGATACACCTGATTAGGACCTATCCACGCCAACTCGCCACCTTTGGCAGCACTTCGACGGTCCTGAGACACCTTATTACAGAGTTCGGCGAAGTCAGCGCCCTGTTTGATGGCCTGCCAGATGGAGTCAGCCCGCTGTGCGACAGCCTTCTGTTCCTCTGGCGTGGCCTTGGAGGAGAGACGGAGGAAGATATGTGCAGGAAGGATGAGTCCCTTTGTACCGATCTGCTCCTTCGCACGGTCATAGGCCTTGCGAGCCTCATCCAGCACCTCGGCATCGGTGGTCATCGTAGGCAGCACCTGCTGATTACGATAGACGGCAAACTCATTCTTAAAGGAGGTCAATGTGTCAAGTCTGGCATCAACGGCTGCAGCCACCTTCATCTTATAGATGGCATAGAGGTCGGCATATTCCTCGACAGTCTTCTTGTCGATCACGCCGTCCGCATTATTCTTGTTGAAAGAATACTCGAATTCTGAACGCGTCACGTCCACGCCGTTGACCGTCATCACCACAGGGTCAGGCTGAGCCTTGACCGTCAAGGCTGCCACCCACAGGGCTGCACATAAAAGAGACTTCTTCATCTTCAATTTTCAATCTTCAATCTTCAATATTCAATCTATAATATTAATCGTTTGGTCTTGAATAGTTTGGAGCCTCACTGGTGATGGTGATATCATGCGGATGGCTCTCGTTTACACCTGCATTGGTGATACGGGTGAACTTCGCATCGTGGAGTTTCTCGATGGTAGCGGCACCACAGTAGCCCATACCCGAGCGCAGACCACCCACCATCTGATAGATCACCTCCTGAACGGTTCCTTTGTAAGGCACACGGCCTGCGATACCCTCTGGCACCAGTTTCTTCACCTCCTTCGTGTCACCCTGGAAGTAACGATCCTTCGAGCCGTGCTTCTGTTCCATGGCTTCGAGAGAGCCCATGCCACGATAACTCTTGAACTTACGACCATTGTAGATGATCGTGTCGCCAGGACTCTCCTCAGTACCAGCCACGAGCGATCCCATCATCACACAACTGCCACCAGCGGCAAGTGCCTTGACGATATCACCTGAGTAGCGCAGACCGCCATCGGCGATGAGGGGGACACCCGTACCCTTCAGCACGCTATAGACATCGTAGATGGCACTGAGTTGGGGCACGCCCACGCCAGCCACCACACGAGTGGTACAGATAGAGCCTGGGCCGATACCCACCTTGATGGCATCAGCACCGTTGTCGACAAGCATCTTGGCAGCCTCGCCTGTAGCGACGTTACCAACGACGATATCGATTTGGGGGAACATCTTCTTGGCTTCGACCAGTTTCTCGATCACAAACTTCGAATGACCATGAGCCGTATCGATGACGATGGCATCGGCACCAGCGTCGACGAGAGCCTGCATACGATCGAGCGTATCAGCCGTCACACCCACACCTGCTGCCACACGCAGACGACCCTTCTCGTCCTTACAGGCCATCGGCTTGTCCTTGGCCTTGGTGATATCCTTATAGGTGATGAGTCCGATCAGACGGTTATCCTTGTCCACAACGGGCAGTTTCTCAATCTTATTTCTCTGCAGGATCTCTGATGCTGCCATCAGGTCTGTCTGCTGATGGGTGGTCACAAGGTGATCCTTCGACATGACCTCGTCTACAGGACGATTCAACTGGCGCTCGAAGCGGAGGTCACGGTTGGTGACGATACCAACCAGACGGTTGCCTTCGTCGACCACAGGAATACCACCGATATGATACTCCGACATGATATCGAGAGCCTGAGCCACCGTCGAGCCTAAGGGGATGGTGATAGGATCGTAGATCATACCATTCTCAGCACGCTTCACAATGGCCACCTGACGGGCCTGGTCTTCGATAGACATATTCTTATGGATGACGCCGATACCACCTTCACGGGCGATGGCGATGGCCATCTGCGACTCTGTCACCGTATCCATAGCAGCCGTCACAAAGGGTACGTTCAACTCGATGTTGCGCGAGAAACGGGTTTTCAACTCTACTGTCTTAGGCAGTACCTCCGAATAAGCGGGAATCAACAGGACGTCGTCGAAAGTGAGGCCGTCCATCACAATCTTGTCTGCAATAAATGAAGCCATAATTTATACCTTTCTTAAAATATTGCGTGCAAAGGTACAAAAAAAGATTGAACATTGAACATTGAAGATTGAAGAATTTATATAGACTTGTTATTTTTTAACTTTCAATCTTCAATTTTCAATGTTCAATATCGTTTAGTTCGCCATTTCCGAGAGGAACTTGATCCTCACCAGTCTGATCTCATCCTCCGAGTATTCGTCGCCCAACTCCTTCTGGGCCACACTCAGGCGGTCTGTATCCGACTCACAGAAATAGTCGTAGATATCGTCGACATGATCCTCGTCCATCACCTCGTCGAGGAAGTAGTCGATATTCAGTTTCGTACCGCTGTAGACGATTGCCTCCACCTCGTCGAGCAGTTCCTCGAACTCAATGCCCTGAGCAGCAGCGATATCGTCGAGGGCGATCTGACGGTCAATGCTCTGGATGATCTTCACCTTCAGCATCGACTTCTTCGCCACCGTACGGACGCGCATGTCCACCTGACGCTCTATCTCATTCTCTTCACAGTAGTTCTTGATCAGGTCGACGAACTCCTTGGCATAGGGTTGTTTCACCTTGCCCTCTCCCACCCCTTGGATGTTCTTCAGTTCCTCGAGGGTGATAGGATAGTCGGTAGCCATCTGCTCGAGCGACACATCCTGGAAGATGACGTATGGCGGACGCTCCAGCCGCTTCGACACCTTCTTGCGCAGTTCGCGAAGCATCGCACTCAGCGTGGGGTCAAGGGCACTGATGCCACCCTCCTGGTCTGGGATCTCGTCGTCGCCATTGAACTCTGTGTCCTTCACAATCATGAACGAGTGGGGCGACTTCAGGAACTTCTTTCCTGCGGCCGTCACCTTCAGCAGTCCGTAGTTCTCCACCTCCTTCAGCAGATAGCCTGCGATGAGGGCCTGACGGATCACAGGATTCCAGATTTTCTCATCATCGTCGGCACCTGCGCCGAAATTCTCAAAGTCCTCGTGGTGATGGGCCAGTATCTCGTCTGTCTCCTTGCCTGTGATGAAGTCGATGACGTAGTCGGCACGGAAGTTCTCCTTGATCTCAAGGATAGACTTCAGGACAATCACCAACTGGTCCTTCGCCTCGATCTCTGTCTTCGGATGCAGACAGTTGTCACAGTTGCCGCAGTTGTCCTTGGGATAGGTCTCGCCGAAGTAGTGCAGCAGCATCTTCCTGCGGCAGATGGAGGTCTCCGCATAGGCAGCCGTCTCTACGAGCAACTGGCGGCCGATATCCTGTTCTGCCACAGGCTTACCCTCCATGAACTTATCCAGTTTCTGGAGGTCCTTGTTCGAGTAGAAAGCGATACATAAGCCCTCGCCACCGTCACGGCCAGCGCGTCCTGTCTCCTGATAGTAACCTTCCAGCGACTTGGGAATATCATAATGTATCACGAAGCGCACATCAGGCTTGTCGATACCCATGCCGAAGGCGATAGTAGCCACGATTACGTCGATATTCTCCATCAGGAAGTCATCCTGTGTCTGGGTTCGTGTACCAGAGTCCAAGCCTGCATGGTAGGCGGCCGCCTTGATGTCGTTGGCCTGGAGCACAGCCGCCAGTTCCTCCACCTTCTTACGCGACAGACAGTAGATGATACCGCTCTTGCCTGGGTGCTGTTTGATGAACTTGATGATATCCTTATCCACATCCTTCGTCTTGGCACGCACCTCGTAATAGAGGTTCGGACGGTTGAACGAACTCTTGAACTCCTTCGCCTCAGTCATGCCCAGGTTCTTCTTGATGTCAGTGCGCACCTTGTCTGTGGCTGTGGCCGTCAGTGCGATGATGGGCGCCCTGCCGATCTCGTTGACGATAGGAAGGATACGACGGTACTCAGGACGGAAGTCATGTCCCCACTCTGAGATACAGTGGGCCTCGTCGACGGCATAGAACGAGATCTTCACCGTCTTCAGGAACTCCACATTGTCCTCCTTCGTCAACGACTCAGGGGCGACGTAAAGCAGTTTGGTCCGACCTGAGAGGATGTCTGTCTTCACCTGATCGATAGCGGCCTTGTTCAACGAAGAGTTCAGATAGTGGGCCGTCCCCTCGTGCTCACTGAGGTTTGAGATGACGTCCACCTGATTCTTCATCAGGGCAATCAAGGGCGAGATGACAATGGCTGTACCATCCATCAGTAGCGAGGGCAGTTGATAACACAGCGACTTTCCACCACCTGTGGGCATGAGCACGAACGTGTCGTTGCCGTCCATCAGGTTCTGGATGATACGCTCCTGGTCTCCCTTGAACTTGTCGAAACCGAAGTATTTCTTCAGGGCTTCAGTCAGATTTATCTTTTCGCTCATATAGTTTAGTTATTAGGCTTTTCTCTATCACATTCGCGACTTTGCCAACTGCTCACGCACGTAGTCGGCTGTCACTTCAAATTTCTTTACTTTCTGCGAGGGTATGGAGTACATGGCCTCCATCATCACATTCTCTACGATGGATCGCAGACCACGGGCTCCGAGTTTGAATTCTATGGCCTTTTCCACAATCGTATCGAGAGCCTCCTGCGTAAACTCCAGTGTCACACCATCTAACTCGAAGAGTTTCTGATATTGTTTTACAATCGAATTCTTCGGTTCCGTCAGGATCTTCTGCAGCGCAGTCTTGTCGAGCGGGTTCAGATAAGTGAGCACAGGCAGGCGGCCGATAATCTCTGGGATCATGCCGAAGGCCTTCAGGTCCTGAGGCTGCACATACTTCATCAGGTCCTTCTTGTCGATCTTCTGCACGTTCTGCACGGAGTTGTATCCGACCACGTGTGTGTTCAGTCGCTGGGCAATCTTCCGTTCGATACCGTCGAAGGCACCTCCACAGATAAAGAGGATATTCCTGGTGTCCACGTGGATATAGTCCTGATCGGGATGCTTGCGCCCGCCCTTGGGCGGCACGTTCACCATCGTACCCTCCAACAGTTTCAGAAGACCCTGTTGCACACCCTCGCCACTGACGTCACGGGTGATGGAGGGATTGTCTCCCTTACGGGCTATCTTATCGATCTCGTCGATGAAGACGATACCCTCCTGGGCACGCTCCACATTATAGTCAGCCACCTGGAGCAGACGGGTGAGGATGCTCTCCACGTCTTCGCCCACATAGCCGGCCTCCGTGAGTACCGTCGCGTCGACGATGGTGAAGGGCACGTCGAGCATCTTGGCGATAGTCCGCGCCAGCAGGGTCTTACCCGTTCCTGTCGAGCCCACCATGATGATGTTCGACTTCTCGATCTCCACCCCGTCCTTGTCTGGGGCCTGGTTGAGTCGCTTATAGTGGTTGTACACTGCTACGGAGAGATAGCGCTTCGCCTCGTCCTGGCCAACCACGTAGTCGTCAAGGTAGGCCTTGATCTCCTTCGGCTTGGGCACCTTGCCCTGCTTCTTTCCCCCAGCAGTAGTGGCACCGCCGTTCGTGGCGGGCATATTCTCCTGCACGATGCGATAGGCCTGCTGGGCACAGTCCTCGCAGATATAGCCGTTGAGTCCTGTGATCAGCAGTCTTACTTCCCTTTCGCTCCGTCCGCAGAAACTACATTCTTTTCTCAGTTTTGCCATATATACGTTTTACTGCTTCCTGCTCAGCACCGTATCGATCATGCCGTAGGCCTTGGCCTCCTCGGCGGTCATCCAGTAGTTACGGTCTGAGTCGGCATACACCTTGTCGTAGGGGGTATGCGAGTGTTCTGAAATGATGGTGTAGAGTTCCTTCTTGAACTTCAGGATCTCCTTGGCCTCGATCTCGATATCCGAGGCCTGTCCCTGCACGCCTCCGAGAGGCTGGTGGATCATCACACGGCTGTGGGGCAGTGCCGAGCGCTTGCCCTCCTTGCCTGCCACGAGCAGCACGGCTCCCATCGAGGCGGCCATGCCTGTACAGATGGTGGCCACGTCGCTGGAGATGAACTGCATCGTGTCGTAGATACCCAGTCCTGCGGTCACGCTGCCGCCAGGCGAGTTGATGTAGATTGAAATGTCCTTGCCAGAGTCTACCGAGTCGAGGTAGAGCAACTGTGCCTGCAGCGTGTTGGCGGTATAGTCGTCAATCTGCGTGCCGAGGAAGATGATACGGTCCATCATCAGCCTCGAGAACACATCCATCTGCGTCACATTCAACTGGCGCTCCTCGAGGATATAGGGGTTCAGATACTGGGCCTGAGCCTTCATCACTTCGTCTACCGTGAGTCCGTCCATGCCTAAATGGCGGACTGCATACTTTCTAAAATCGTTTCTATCGTTCATATTCTAATATCATTTTAAACAAAAAAGAGCGGTTACCGACCTTTTTCACTTGTGTTTGGGACACAAAGTTACATAAAAAAGTCGATAACCGCCCTAAATAAGTGGTTATTTTTTCCTAAAAATACTTATTTTTCTTGCATCGTCTTGTTAAAGTCCTCCAAACTGACCTCTTTCTTCGTCAGTTTGACGACAGTTTTGAGCGTCTCGACGAGTTTCTGGTCTACGGCGCGATCCACAAATCCGTCGATGTTCTCACGCTTCTTCAACTGCTCGGCGGCATAGTTCTCCAACACGTCGTCAGGCACGTTCGACATACCATACTGAGCGAACTGCTGACGGATGGCATCCTTGGCGACGGCCTTCACGTCGGCATCCTCCACCTTGATCTGGTTGGCTGCCACGAGTTGCTCCTTGATCAGGTGCCACTTCAGTTCCTTGATGCTGCCCTCGAAATTCTTCTCCACGTAGTCGGCATCCTTGTCCTTGTTGTTCTGCAGCATCACGCGCTTCAGCAGGGCCTCTGGGAAGGCCACCTCGCCCACCTTCTTCTCCATATAGGCACGCAGGTCGATCAGGAACTTATAGTCGCTGTTGCCCTGCAACTGTGGCTTGATGGTCTCTGCAATCTTCTCACGGAAGGCCTTCTCATCCTTCACCGTTCCCTCGCCGAACACGCGGTCGAAGAGTTGCTGGTTCAGTTCTGCTGGCTGGAAATGGCGGATCTCGTTGATCTGATAACTGAAGTCGCTGTCCAGGTCTTTCACCTGCTCCTTGTCCACTTTAAGCAAGGCAGCCACCTCGGCGTCGTTGTCAGGATAGGCCTTCTTGGGGTTGAAGGTAATCACGTCACCCTTCTTCGCACCGTCGAAGAGTTTGCGCTGCTTGTCCTCCTTGATATAGGCGGGCATAATCATTGCAGCCTCGTTGCTGAGGCCGTCTTCCTTCGTGTTACCCTTCTGGTCGAGTTCGCGCAGGGCACCTGTCAGCGTATCGTTGCCGCTGAAGGTCTCGGCATCCTTGAATTCACCAGCCTGCGAAGCGTACATCTGCACCTGGTCGTCGATGAGTTTGTCGTCTACCTTGATATCATAATAGGTCAACTTGTCCTTGTCTGTCAGTTCGGCCTTCATCTCAGGAGCGACGGCAATGTCGAACACGAACTCCAGGTCACCTTCCTTCTCGAAGTCCTGGGGCTTCTGCTTCTCCTGGTTCGGCAGGGGCTCGCCCAGCATCTGTATCTTGTTCTCCTGGATATAGCCATAGAGTTTCTCACTGATCAGGCGGTTCACCTCGTCCACCTTCGCAGCGGTACCATACTGACGCTTAATCATTCCCATGGGCACCTGGCCAGGACGGAACCCAGGCACCTGGGCCTTCTTACGATAGTCTTTCAGTGTCTTCTCTACCTTCTCCTGATAGTCTGCGGGCTCGATGACCATAGTCATGACGCCATTGATTTTATCAGGGCAATCAAATGTAATTTTCATCTTTCTTTATACCTTATATATTAATATATTCAAATTATGGGGTGCAAAAGTACTAATTTTTTAGTTTACACTTTACGGTTTACGGTTTACAGACGATTACTTTTATAGATAATTAACTATAAATAGGAGTTAGGAGTCCTTTTGACTGATGAACTCCACGACATCTGCCACATCCACCCCACCGTCTCGATTCATGTCGGCATTGTCCATATCAAAGGCGCTTTTCTGTGTCCTGCCCATCAGATAATCGACGATAGCATCCAGGTCGTTCTGGTTCACAGTGCCATCACAGTTGGCGTCACCCAGCAACCATACCTCTGGTTGCGTGATGTTCTCATCCAGCCAGGTCTTCCTCGAGGCAAACCATTGTCTGAAACCATCTATCATGTCAGCGACGGAACTCATTTCCTTTCCCCTGGCCTTCCGATCTAGCGCCAGCGATTTTTCAAACGCTTTACAGGCCTCAGACTTGACATAATCAGCCAAATAGGTATCCATCTGACTGAAAATAGTACTTTTCAGTTCGTTCCATTTGCTGTAATAGGCTCTGGCGAAGCGTAGATTGACGTTTTTGAACAATTTGCCGAAAAACCACTGTTTATGCATGCCGTCCCAGTCTCCCTCTGTCATAAAACCACTGTCGAAATCCCACATGTTGCCCATCATGATCTTACTGTCTGGCGTGTTGTCGTATTTAGTGAGGAAGATGTTCGAGCCGGCTGCGTCCTTACAGCCAAGGATATCGTGACCGACCATCCAGGTGGCGAATGAATTCACATCAATATAACTCCCGTAGGTACCCTTTGCGATAGACGTTTCGAACGCCTTCACCACATCGCTGATATAGGCATGCTGTTCTTCTGTGACCTTGTCACTGTCAGGGTACTTATACGTATACTGCATACTGGAATAGAATTTAGAGTCGATCTTGATGGGTTCATTCCACCAATAGGCATCATATTCGAAGATATAGCCCGACTTATCCACATTCAACCTGCAGTCAGTGTTGCGTTCTACCGTTTCCACGAGCATATAGAGGCCGCGATACTCGCCGTTGAATACCAGATTGACATACATATACGCAGGTGTCCACTGAAGTCCTACAAGTTCATTGACCTTCAGTCCCACCATAGTTTGCAACATCTCGTCATTGATGAGCGCCCAGTTTTTGTCCGCGTAGTTTTTGCTGCCTCGGCATAGCAGATCGGCTTTTTTCTGGAGTTTCAGTTTGTAAGGTTTCTTTTTTTGGATGGCACTGGTGTTGCCACGCACCTTCACCGTCAGTCCACTCGCGTCCTTCTCGTAGTCTCCGCTGTCGTATAGTATTGTGCCGTTGAGCGAGACAGTCAGGCGCGCTGGCACCTTGGTGGCGTTTTTGATGCTTAAGCCTACACAACCTTCAGGGGCTTTCGCCACCTCGAAAGTCGGTTCCTCGCCGTCAACCGTGGTGATCGACACCACAGGCAGACCTGCGTCGTAAACCTCCTGCAGGCTGACCTCCTCAGCATCAGATGCGGCAGCAAACAGCGGCAACAGCATCAACAAAAGCAGACATCTTTTCATATTTGTAAACCGTAAACTACATCTCTTCCTCTTCTTTCGCCTTGCGCTCCTCTTCGAGCAGTTGGAAGTCCTTCTGGCGGAGCACGAACGAATCGGTGAGGTATTTCTCGCGCACAATCTTGTTCTGTGCCAGTTCCTCAGGCGAGCCCTGGAAGAGGATGCGCCCCTCGAAGAGCAGATAGGCACGGTTTGTGATGCAGAGCGTATCCTCCACGTTGTGGTCAGTGATGAGGATGCCGATATTTCGGTCCTTCAGTTTCCACACGATGAACTGGATATCCTCCACGGCGATGGGGTCGACGCCCGCAAAGGGCTCGTCGAGCATGATGAACTTAGGCTCGATGGCCAGGCAACGGGCGATTTCCGTCCTTCGGCGCTCACCGCCCGACAACTGGTCACCCTTGTTCTTGCGCACCTTGCCCAGACGGAACTCCTTGATCAGTTCCTCCAGTTTCTGCAGTTGGTAGTCGCGCGGCTTGCCCGTCATCTCGAGCACAGAGAGGATATTGTCCTCGACACTCATCTTACGGAACACGCTCGCCTCCTGCGCCAGATAGCCGATGCCTGCACGCGCACGCTTATACACAGGGTAGTTCGTCACCTCCTCGTTGCCCAGGTAGATATGCCCTCCGTTGGGCACAATCAGACCCGTGGTCATATAGAAAGAGGTGGTCTTGCCGGCACCGTTAGGGCCCAGCAGACCCACGATCTCACCCTGCTTCACGTCGAAACTCACGTCGTTCACCACCGTACGTTTACCATACCGTTTCACGAGACCTTCCGTCCGCAGCACCAGCCGCTCATCTTGCTGATTTTTTTCCATATCGGCTGCAAAATTACAAAAAAAGTCTGTAAAGAGCAACGGATTTTGGAGAATTAACGCAATTCGGCCTGTAATAAAGGCAAGACGGGGCAGAATGAGGAAGTTCAAATAGGGACTAAAAGCAGATTGGGGAGGATTGGTGAAGGAGTTAGGTTGCCAAATCGTAACCCGAAAATTGGGTCCCGAGGCGGGTAAAACAGCCTAAAGCGACAACGCAAATCGGACCAGAATGGCGCACCTTTCACCGCCTGTTCGCAGCTCGTTTCTTATTCCGCAAACTGCTACATTTTGCATAACGATGGATGCCAAAAGAAATAGTAGTTTTGCAGCCAAAATTAAAAAAGGAGTAAGAAACATGAGAAGTACTTTTAACATTCTGTTCTATGTGAACAAGAGTAAGGAGAAGAACGGTGTGGTGCCAGTGATGGGCAGGGTTACGATTAACGGAACCCAGAGCCAGTTCAGTTGCAAAAAGACGATCTCACTTGACATGTGGGATGTGAAGGGTAATTGCGCCAAAGGTCGCAGCAAGGAGGCATTGCAGATTAACCGCGAATTGGATAACATCAAGGCGCAGATCATCAAGCACTATCAGCATCTTTCGGATAGAGAGGCTTTCGTGACTGCTGAGATGGTGCGCAACTCCTATCAGGGTTTTGGCAGTGAGTATGAAACATTGCTGAGTGCTTTCGACAAGGACATTGCCAACCAGAAGAAACGTGTCGGCAAAGACAGGTCGGCAAGCACACTCTGGGCTATGGAGCGTTCGCGGAAGGATGTGGCTGAGTTCATTCAATCACATTACCGTCGTACTGATATGTCGATGTTGGAACTGACACCAGAGTTCATCAAGGACTTTGCAGCTTACCTCAGCACAGACAGAGGACTGGCTAATGGCACTATCTGGCAGCGATGTATGTGGCTGAAAGGTGTTGTGCTGAGGGCGCACTACAACGGAAAGATTCCCCGTAACCCATTTGCCCAGTTCCACATCAGCCCTAACTGCAAGGAAAGGGAGTTTCTGACCGAAGAAGAACTGAAGGCCGTCGTAACCCATGAGTTTGAGGATGACAATCTCGCCTTTGTTCGTGACATTTTTGTATTCGTGTGCTTCACCGCCCTCTCGTTCATCGACGTGAAGAACCTGACAACGGATAACATCGTGGACTTCAATGGCGACAAGTGGATCATCAGCAAGCGACACAAGACCAACATCCATTTTCAAGTGAAGCTGATGGACGTACCCTTGCAGATTATCGACCGCTACAAACACCTACAGGAAGACAAGCTGGTGTTCGGCAAGATGAACTACTGGTCGATGTGCAAGAAGTTGAAAACGGTGATGACAGCCTGCGGCATTGAGAAAGCCATCTCCTATCATTGTGGACGGCACTCGTTTGCAACATTGGCTCTTTCAAAAGGAATGCCTATCGAGAGTGTGAGCCGTGTATTGGGACACACGAACATCGTCACGACACAGATCTACGCCAAGATAACAAGCCAGAAACTAAACAACGACCTGACGATGCTTGGCAACAAACTCAACGCCTCATTCAAGGACATTAAGATGGCGTAACGGCTGGGGCTCTAAAACCTCAAAGCAGAAAGACGAATGATTAGCGAAGTCTGTCATCCGTCTTTCTGCGTTATATTCCCTCAGCACATGAACCACTAACGGATCTTTCTTCTTCCCTATCGTTTATACGCAGGATGATAGCAACTTTCCAGAACCCTTTCTAGATCACTTTCACGATAGAGAACCTTGCCACCCAATAATATATAAGGTATCACGCCATCATTACGGTATTCTTGTAGCGTTCGTCTGCTGACTTTTAGAATATTGGCCACCTCCCTGTCCGTCAAATAGCGTTCACCATCAAGCAATGGACGATAATTGTCTATCACCTTCTTGTATAGAGCAAGCACCTCCTTCATGTTTTCCAGTGCATTCTTCACGCCAACGTTATGAGGCATTATCAGTTCATTCATAGGCGGCTCATTTTGAGGTTATACAATTTACTATTCTTATCCCTATCAGCCGCAACACACAGAATCCTTTCCACATCCTCAGGTTTATAGTACACCTTGCGGTTGATTTGAGAATAGGCCAGCGTCCCGTTATCCCGTAAAGTCTGTAATGTTCTTGGACTGATGTTCAGTATTTGGCACACGTCCTGGTTGTCGAGCCAATCACCCAAACCTTTGTCATTGCCTCTACTGGCCATTGCCTTCATCTTTGTGACGAAACTATTGAAGCTCGTCAGCAGTTCTTCGTAGGTACTGCGCTCAATTGATATTACTTCCATATTTTGTTTAGTTTTTGTAATCTGCGGACAAAGGTACATCATGATTTCCAGATAGATTCATTCTGAAAATTCTCTATTGTGAAATAACACTTCAGGGAAACAAAAACCTAATGTTTGCCGAGCTTGCTCATAAGGAAGCAGACACGCATCTTTGTGTGGCACTCCACAGAAAAGTGCGTATTAGGCTACACCCTTCTACGGAATCAATTTGCGGCATTGCAAGCAATAAAAGACAGGTGCAACCTTGAATTATTTCGACCTATGCCTCAATTATTCACACCTTTTTTGTATCTTTGCAGCATCAAATATTAAAATGTATGGCAAAGAACCTATTAAACAAGTACGTCTGGTTGGTGGAAACCATTTACAAAGCCAAAAGGATCTCTTTTGAGGAGATCAACCATCGTTGGCTCGATAATGATATAAGCGAGGACAAACCGTTGTCAATTAGGACTTTCCACAAATGGCGTATCGCTATCGAAGAGATGTTTGGTCTCATCATTGAGAATGAACAGGGTGGTCAGTATCGCTACTATATCCAGAATGCTGAAGAACTGAGAAGTGGCTCGATGCGCAGCTGGCTTTTCAACACGCTGACTGTCAGTAATCTGATGCTGGATAGCGTCAGCATCAAGGATAAGGTGTTGTTCGAAGAAATCCCTGATGGCGAGCAGTATCTCCCTGATATTCTTGAAGCCCTGAAGAAGAATCTGGTACTTGGAATGACTTATCAGAGTTTTACCCGTGACGAGGCCAATACTTTCGAAATTGAGCCTTATTGTCTGAGGGCTTTTAAACAACGCTGGTACTTGGTGGCGCGTAGTCCCTATTATAATAAGATCATGATTTACGCTTTGGATAGGGTTCAATGGCTGGGATTAACCGAAAAGACTTTCAAATACCCCAAGGATTTTATTCCTGTAGAATTCTTTGATGATTGTTTTGGCATCATTGCTGACCAAAACGTCAGCATAGAGACTGTCAAGTTCAAGGTCTCCACAGGACAGGCAAATTATCTTCGCAGTTTGAGATTGCATCAATCACAGCATGAGATTGAACGGACAGATGAATATAGCATCTTTACTGTCAGGCTTCGCCCTACCTTCGATTTCCGTCAGGAGATTCTCTCGCAAGGTTGTGACATCGAAGTATTGGAGCCCAAATGGTTCCGTGATGAGGTGGCAGAGATTTCAAAACACATGTGGAACAAATACAAGGATGACAAATGAGAGACTTTGCAGCAATAGATTTTGAGACAGCAAACAACGAGCGTACCAGTGTTTGTTCCGTTGGTGTGGTCATCGTCAGAAATGGCGAGATAGTAGACACCTTCTACTCTCTGATTCAGCCAGAGCCCAATTATTATAATTATTGGTGCAGCCAAGTGCATGGGCTTTCTCGTGAGGACACTGAGGACGCTCCTGTATTCCCAGAGGTTTGGAAGCAGATAGAACCACTTATTGATGGCTTGCCCTTAGTGGCCCATAACAAAAGCTTTGATGAGAGTTGCCTGAAAGCCGTATTCCGTTGCTATCAGATGGATTATCCGGATTATCCGTTCTACTGCACATGTGTGGCTTCTCGCAAGGCTTTTCCACAATTACCCAACCATCAATTGCATACGGTTTCAGAATACTGTGGTTATCACCTCGAAAACCACCATCATGCCCTCGCAGATGCTGAGGCTTGTGCCTGGATAGCAAGGGAGATTCTGTAATTATCAACTTATCAACGTTACATTATTATCCTCATAAAAAGAAAAAGAAAGAAAAATAAGAAATAAGTGTATGATGAATAAGAAAAAAGTAGTATCTTTGCAGAATGGTTTTATCAGATAGCAAAATGGACGAGAACAAGATTGTAATATATCAGACGGAAGACGGACAGACACAGATTGATGTCCGCTTGGAGAATGAGACGGTATGGTTGACGCAGGCTCAGATGGCGGAACTATTTCAGAAAGATCAGTCTGTTATAGCTCGTCATATTAACAATGCTTTGAAGGAGGGTGAACTTGAAGAAAATAGTAATATGCATTTTTTGCATAATACTCAATACAAGTATCGTCCAACAAAGATTTACGACCTTGATACCATTATCTGTGTTGGCTACCGTGTTCATAGTAAACGTGGTGCTGCATTTCGTATCTGGGCACGCAAGATTATCAAGGATTATCTTGTGAAAGGCTATGCTGTAAACCAGCGCATTCATAGTGAGCAGATTGGAGAGTTGCGTCAGTTGGTAGGTATGCTTGGGCGTACCCTGCAAAACCAACCTGTTATCTCTACTGATGAAACTGCAGCTTTGTTCGAAGTGGTTACAGATTATACTTATGCACTTGATACACTCGATAACTACGACTACGAGCGACTCGCCATCGATAAGACCACAAAAGAAGAGCCTTTCCACGCTACTTACGAAAATGCGATGGAAGCCATCAGTGGCTTGCGAGAGAAATTTGGTGGCTCAACTCTCTTTGGTAACGAGAAAGATGATTCTTTCAAGAGTAGTATTGGCCAGATCTATCAGACTTTTGGAGGTGAGGAACTCTATCCAAGTGTTGAGGAGAAAGCAGCCATGTTGCTATATCTGGTAACGAAGAACCACTCCTTTAGTGATGGCAACAAGCGTATTGCTGCCACGTTATTCCTCTGGTTTCTGAACAATAACCACATCCTGTATCGCAAAGACGGTTCAAAACGTCTGGCTGATAACACCCTCGTTGCTCTTACGTTGATGATTGCAGAGAGCAAGACGGAGGAGAAGGACGTGATGGTAAAAGTCGTGGTTAATTTAATTAATCAGAAGAACTAACCAATTTCGTCATTTATCAACTTTTCCACGCTACATCATTATACTCATATAAGAATAAGAGAAATAAGAAAAGATAATAATAATGATGTTTTTATAAGGTGTGCCTCAATACGGCGCACCTTTCTTGTATCTTTGCATCGTGAACTATAAAGATGTAACGATATGACAGTATCAGAATTATTTAAGAAGTATGACTTTGAAAGCATACTGCCGCATTTAAATCATCTCTTCGTGGTGAATAGTGGGCGGCATTTCTCTGAAGCTAGTATTGAGGTGTTCAGGAATCTTTATAAACATTGGACCGAATGTGAGACAAAGCCAACAAAGTGCCATATCCGACTTGTATCTCGTTGGGAGCATACAAGTCCTTCCATTGATATGAATTGCCATGTTAAAGAGAAGAATGTTTTTTGCTACGCAGTAGCAGACCAGAAAGATATGATCGAGGTACTGGGCATGAAAGTGAGAGTAGATAAAGACGTTGAAATCAGCGAGGTGGAGTTGGCAGCTGGCCTCTTTTGGGAAATGACCTATTATGGTCCTAAAGAAAATGGATAGTTATACGAAATTATGTTAATACGCACTATTGTTCAAAATAAAGTCGTATCTTTGTTGCACCTAAAAGAAATAAGGAATATGATTAACGGATTTAAGGTTATAACCCTCTGCGGTAGCACTCGCTTCATGGAAGAATTCTTGGAAGCACAAAAGCGTCTGACACTTGAAGGCAACATCGTTATTTCTGTGGGGCTGTTTGGCCACTCTGGTGATGATGTGGTTTGGACAGAAGGTGTAAAAGATATGTTGGATCGTCAGCATCTGGCAAAGATTGACTTGGCAGATGAAATCTTTGTCATTAATGTGGGTGGCTATATTGGTGACAGCACAAGACGAGAAATCGCCTATGCTGATTACAGAGGCAAGTCGATAACATACCTTGAAAGCTGCAGAAAGCCCAGCATTTATGATAACTACGCTGCACTTGGCGAACTATATGATGCAAAAAGAATTTCTGATGAGGATTTTGAACAAGCTGAACGTGATTTTGACAAAAAACGAGATGCAGCCATAGCTGAGTATAATGCTTACCAAGGCCCTTGGCCCTATCAGTGGAAAAACATCGATGCTGTTGTATGTGGGATATTGCAGCAACATGGCCTTGTTTCCATTGATTACCACGACATCAAAGACATCTACGATGCAGATTGTGTCTATGAAGTTCGCATCAAAGGAAAAGGAGCCAACGATGAAGAGCAATTTCAAAGCATCATTGACACTATCAGAAATGAATACCAAGTCCAACTACGTTCTTCAAAGAAAGTCATTTTAACGTTATGTGGTTCGTCTGATCCGTCAGGCTTGCTTGAAAAACTAGCTGATTGCATGGATGGCTTGAATATTGTTTGGCAAACAAGGACTTTCCATACTGATGGGAAAGATTTGGAATTATCATTAGTAATAATTTAATAACAAAGAGAGTGAAATGAATAACGAGCAATATAATATTCAAGCTAAACTTGAAAAATGGGCAAAAGAGACTGTAGAAGTATATAAGAAGCAGTCTACAGAGATCGGTTTTTATACACAAACTCCATTGTCCATTTTTTTAAAGGATAATATACAAAAACCCGATTTACTCATTTTGGGAATAAACCCTGGCTCTGGAGGGGGTATAAGAAGGAATACAGGAACAGAATTGCTTAAAGGTAATCCCTGTTTTGAAGGCATGGATAGTGACCGTATCATAAAAAACATGTCTGAAGAAAAAGATAACAATAAGAATAGAAAAGGGTGGGCTTTGTGGCATAGGGTGAACAACATGCTTAAATTTTCAAATAATGAAGATCATAAAAAAATATTAAGAAATCTCGACAGATTTGTCTTATCAAATATGATTTTCTTTGGAACAGAAAAGGAAAACCAAATACCAAATATTAAAAGAGAAGAATGTGCTAAACAAACAATAGAACTTATATCCATACTTCAACCTAAAGTTGTATTATTGTTAGGAAGTCAAAGTCGGAAATTGTTTGATCGAGCTTCTGAAAACAAATTAGAAGTGTTGGTGCCAAATTCTATGTATCATTGCATGTCTGGAAAAAGCCACGTACTTGCAATAAAACATACTGCATATTATTACTCTTCAATTGAGATGGAACTTATAGGAAAAACTATCGGATACATATTAGATCATTCTGAAGAAATTATTAATAAAGAATGTATTTATGCATCATATATTAAAGAGGATATCATCCGTTTCGAAAAAATGATTCAGTCAAAGAGAAAGGTAAAAACGGATGGCAATCCTATTAACGAGAAAGAGGAGAAACAATTGACTATTCAAACATTAGATGGGAAAATAAAAGCGGGAGGAAAGCTAAAAGAAACAGAATTCTTTAAACTTTTAAAGGCCAAGATTAACCCTAATGGAGCTGACTCATGTGCCTTGTTTTACAGAGGTAAGTTGTTGAATTATGAGTATTATACACAAAGGCCTGCAAATGGGAAATACATAAATAGCAAAGACACGATTGCAATTGACATTCTTATTGAAAATGGTGAATATGTCATCAGGGTAGGAACACGTCGGAATAACCCAGACATAACGAGAGAGTTAGCAATAGCAATTGATGGCGAATTCAGGCCAGGAAATACAGATGTGACAGTGTCACATTGGCATGTTCATAAAAAGATGCCTCTTTCTATTGATTGTGATGAAATGGTGCGTATTATGAACGAGTTGTTGACAAAGGTCAAAGCTTATCGCGACAAATAAAAACTCATCTTAATCTTTTTTCTAACCTCTGCCCTAAAACGGCAGGGGTTTCTTTTATCTTTGCACCATAAACTAATAAAAGAAGAATATATGGCTTTTGATTCAGAAAAATGGGCATTATCATTTTATGGTGTCATTGATGAAAGATTTGCTGTTGAGACAGACTTGTTTAATCTGCACATATACAGAAAACAAAGCATTACGAAACTGCAAGCAGAACGTTCTGTTGGGAAACTCGATATCTTCATTCCCAAAAATTGGGATATAGAAGAATACGGCAATCAGGAGAAAATGCGCAAGTTTATGTCAAAAGAAATAGAATGGCAAGCTTCTAATATTTATCAGCAAAGAACAAATCTGATAGCGAGCCACATTGGACTCCCCGATATTAAGGTTTCCGTAGGTAATAAAGGCACCAAGAATGGTAGTTGTAGTTATAGTGAGAATCATGTATATTTCAATATGTGGACGATTTGTAGTTACCAGAGCAAATATATGGACCATCTGATTTCGCATGAACTCGCACATTTTTATGTACATAATCATTCTGAGAAATTTTGGAATAAACTTGAAGACATATATTTTAGTCTCTATAATCGTTATGAATTTAAAGAAGATTTCGGATTGCAAATAATTAGAGAGAGAGATCCTTATGAGATATACATTCTTCTTAGGAGCTGGGCAAGACCATCTGGATTAAAGGCATTTTATGATTCTGATCATATTAAGGATAAAAAACCAATTTTGCGTCCTATTTATATCAAAGACAAAAGCGGGAAGGTGGTAATTCGATGGTTTCTGACGAGATAAATATTTGAATTTAATTGATGAAAATATATAAAAGCGTAAAATTATGAGTATTAAAAGCGTCAAAATAGAAATGATAAAAGCTGATGGTAATGTAGTAGATGCTGAAAAACAAGGTAAAGTGGAATATCAGCCTATTGCGACTATTACTTATAATGAGGAAGAAAAAACTACAAAACATGTTTTTCTTGATAACAAATTGATCGATAAAGATTATTTCAAATGTTGGGATGTGGGTTCTTCTTTTTTTATAGGTACAACTGATGATTCTTATATAGTATATGACGAAGACGGAAACAGAACAGCAAGCCTTGAAATTGAATATACAGGAAAAATAATACAGGTTGATACAGATTATTTTGCCTGCTTAAAAGAGGACTGGTTAAATCTGTATGATGTAGATGGCTTCGCTTTTGCTGGTAGATTGTTGGATAGCGAAGAAATAGAGGCTTTAAACTCATAAAGATAGCAACACTCCCAAATTCTTTCAACCTCTGCCCCAAAACGGCAGGGGTTTCTTTTATCTTTGCACTGTGAATAATGAAGATAAAAGAAAAGATCATGACATTCAAGGAATTATTAAACAGTGTTACTTTTGAGGAGGTGGCTCCTTGCCTTTTGCAGATGTACCCAAATGCGGAGGGTAATCTGAAATGGTATAAGATTCATTTCGACATGCTGCGCTTGATGACTCCTAAGCATCATGATGATGCAAATTCTGACGTGTGCCATATCTCCATGAGTAAATGGGACGAAGACAGTGAGCCACATCTCGATGCCCACCCTATGGAGGGAGATTATT